>Ga0209075_1000222_pt1 | contig 53524 bp, 39 predicted proteins | sample Stecom2011_FD_187523 | JGI IMG/M metagenome (GOLD analysis project Ga0209075, IMG submission 187523) | Agricultural soil microbial communities from Utah to study Nitrogen management - Steer compost 2011 (SPAdes) (version 2) | ecosystem: Environmental > Terrestrial > Soil > Agricultural land...
CACCATGTAAAAGTTCCTTCAATTAAATTAATCAATAGTTTTATTCCTCCTCGTCGTTATAATCTGGATACAGAAAATTATTATACGGAAAACGGGTTACGTGAATTTCTCGAACTTCATTGTAAATACGTTTTTTAAATTCTTCAAAATTTTGCTTGTTTAGGGCAGAAATAAACAATGCATTATCTCCTACTCGGCTCATCCAAGTTCTTTTCCATTCCTCTAAGCTATAATTCGCTTCTGTTCTTTCAGTTTCTAAATCGGTTTCATCAAAAGGTTCCGGTTTATAGGCATCAATTTTATTGAACACCATAATAACAGGTTTGTCTGAACTTCCAATTTCATCTAAAATTTTATTCACGGAATCTATATGATGGTCGAAATTTGGGTGTGAAATATCTACTACATGAAGCAGTAAATCGGCTTCACGGACTTCGTCAAGCGTGCTTTTAAAACTTTCTATTAATTGCGTTGGCAACTTTCTAATAAATCCAACCGTATCGGTTAATAAAAAAGGTAGGTTTTGAATCACCACTTTTCTAACGGTGGTATCTACGGTTGCAAACAATTTGTCTTCCGCAAAAACATCACTCTTACTAATGGTATTCATTAGTGTCGATTTGCCCACGTTGGTATAACCCACCAAAGCCACACGCACCATTTGTCCGCGATTGCCACGTTGTATCGACTGTTGTTTGTCGATAACTTTCATTTTATCTTTTAACAAAGAGATTCTATCCCTTACAATACGTCTGTCTGTCTCAATTTCTCTTTCACCTGGACCACGCATACCTATTCCACCTTTCTGGCGCTCTAAATGCGTCCACATTCCTTTTAAACGTGGTAATAAATACTCGAATTGCGCCAATTCCACTTGGGTTCTAGCGTAACTTGTTTGTGCACGTTGTGCAAAAATATCAAGGATTAAATTGGTTCTGTCTAAAACCTTGCAATTTAATATTTTACTGATATTCCTTTCTTGGGCCGCTGTGAGCTCGTCGTCAAAAATAGCTGTACCAATATCGTTTGCTTCAATAAAGTTTTTAACTTCCTCTATTTTTCCGGTTCCAATAAAAGTTTTGGGATTAGGCATATCCATTTTTTGGGTAAAGCGTTTCTTTACCTCTCCTCCAGCCGTGTATGTTAAGAACTCCAACTCGTCTAAATACTCTTTAGATTTGGCTTCGTCCTGATCCTTAGTAACAACTCCTATTAAAACAGCTGTTTCTAAAGCGATATCTATTTTTTCAATCATATATTTATATAAAGTACAAAGTTACGCAATTGTAAGCATTTTATTTTTTTATTTTCAGACCTTTAGCCTTCAACACTTATAACCCAAAATGACAGATCATCGTAAGCATACCATTGCTTTTTATAATATAGAAAATTTATTTGAAGCAGAAAGTGCTATGTTGGAAACCACATACTTAAAATGGACGGCAGATAGGTATCTTAAAAAGTTGAAAAACCTAGGCCTTGCCATGCATCAAATTGGAGAAAAAGAAACAACAAAACACCCCGCTTTAATTGGCATTGCCGAAGTAGAGAATGTACAGGACTTAGAGAATTTAACCGAGTCCACTTATTTAAAACCATATGCATATCGTTGTGTTTATTTCAGTTCTTTAGATAAACGAGGCATGAATGTGGCCTTGCTATACGACGCATCCGTTTTTACGGTTACGGCATCTAAAGCCTACAACATAGAACTTGTAGATGCGAATGGGGACACGGATTATACCAGAGATATCTTATGGGTTTTTGGCACTTTAGAAGGCGAACCTATTCATATACTTGTTAATCATTGGCCTTCAAAACGCGAAAAGGAAACAGAGATTAAACGCATGGAAGCCGCTAGAAAAGTAGAAGAGATTATTAGGGATATCAAACAGGAAAGTCCCGATGCCAAATTCCTTATTATGGGCGATTTCAATGATGGTCCAGACAGTCCAAGCCTCACTTATTTAATTGAAGGCTTACAACTTTACAATCCCATGGAACAACTAAGGAGTTACAGTCGTGGTTCTCTTTCTTACGAACGACAATGGCATTTGTTTGATCAGATTCTTTTGAGTGAAAATTTTATAAAAGCCAAAACTGGTGAATGGCAATTTGAAACGGCTGATATTTTTGATGCGTCCTTTTTAAAGTTTGCCAAAGGAAAACATAGAGGAAAGCCTTTTAGGACGTTTTTAGGAGGGAATTATCATGGGGGATTTAGTGATCATTTTCCGGTTTATGTTACTTTAGGGTATGGTAACAACGATGACACGGAGCTAAATGGAGAAAAATAGATGCCTGCGGAGGCGCAAAGGCGAGACCAACACAGACTGTATACTAAAATCTACTCTTTACCTGCTACCAACTATGACACGCAGAAAAATAAAGGCGCGGAGGCGCAAAGTTGGACTTAACCAGAGTGAGGACTGCGACTGAGACTATAAACTACCCTCTACCCTCTAAAGATTAAACCGCTTGCCAAAGAATTACAGCCAAAACAACACAGACTACTGGCAACAGCCAAAGCATCCATATGGAATAGGTAGCCGACTTCTTCTTAAGCATTTTAGCGTTTAATACTTTTCGTTTTTTCCCAGCATATTGAATCCAGTTTTTAAAGAAAATAAAGCCACAAGCCAAAACAAATAAAAATAGGGCTTTATCTTGGGACATGGTGTCCATGTTCATCTGCTTAAAGAAGCCTGCAAAAAACACCCCTAAAACAAGCAAGACGGCGCATTGTAATATAGAGATGTACATGGTTGCAAGCTGGTTGGCTTTTTTGCTTTTAGCATCTTTGTAATGTTTAAAGACATTAAAAAAAAGTGAGTCGAAAATAGACATAGATAGGTATGGAATAAAAATTAAAAAAACCTGCCAATATTAAAAATTGGCAGGTTTTAGAATATCATTAAAAATTAAAACTAGTTAGCTAAAATCTTAACATCGTCTATCATATACGAACCAGAAAGTTGTGCTAGGGTATCAGATCCATTAGCTTTAAAAGCTACGTAAAGAGTACCTCCAGCATAAGCAGATACATCTATAAGTCCTGAATCCACAAACACACGCCAATCATTTGATGATGTTGCTAAGGTTGCTGAAACTGGAATCCAAGTGGCACTCATAACATTTGAACCATCAAAATCTGTAGAAACAAAAACCTGTAAGGCATTCTGTGGAGAATCTTGCTCTAAATGGTGTTGTGCCGATTTAAAGTTTAAAAACCCATTACTCAATCCGGTCATATCAATAGCTGGAGTTACTAACCAACCAACATTTGATGCTTGTCCAGATCCAAACGGAGCAAACTCCGTATATCCATTTCCTTGCCAGAATTTTTCACGCCATACACGAGTTCCCGCTTCCGAATAGTTGGTCCATCCTGGTATGTTTAAATCTGTATTATCAGTAGCCGTTTGAAAATCTTCTTCCATAACTACTGTAAAGTCACCAATATTAGAAGGCGTACATTTATCTTGATCAAAATTGATATCGTCCGTAGAGTTTAAAACAAGAACTAAGTTACTTCCATTAAACGTTTTATTAACAACCCCAGCAATAGTTCCTCCCTTAGTTGTTGGAAGTGGTTTTTGTGCAAAATTTGCAAAAGAGCTAGTTTCTAATGGGAAGTAAGCATAATCAAATCCTTCACAACTTTGAATTGGTCTAGAAGAATCGAAATCGTCCATTGGGTCCACAAAGAACTTTCCAGCTAAGGCATCAGAAAATTGAGCGTTTCCAATTTGAACGAACATCCCAATATGAGTACTGTTAATTTGAGACAAGTTTACTGGAAGAGGTTCAATTACTTCAGTTAGGGAAGATCTCAATACTTTTAAAGGAATTTGGTTTGACTTTAAAGCTAACAATCTATTTCCGTTAGCATCTCCACCAATACCAATAACGCCATCTCCAGTACGATCTTCACCAATAAACAACCCTTTTAGGTTAATATAAGTTTCTCTTCCAAAGTTGAATTGGTTGTAAGTGTCCACTTGGTTCAACATCAACTTTATAGCTGCTGTTGGGTTTGTAGGGTGATCTTGTATAAATAATTCTTTGTAAAAATTCCCAGTTTGGTCTGAAGAAGATACATATCCTTTTACATACACATCGGCAACTATTGGAGTTACTTGGTTACTTACAAAATAAGTTTTTGCTTGTGCAATTGTAATTTCTGTAGAGGTAGCGATTAGTGTATTTAATTTTGCGTTTTCCTCGTCGCCTAAACTGCTAGGTACTTTATAATCGTCGTCTTGCACACATGATACAACAGACATAACGACTATTAAACTAAGAAGTGCTTTTAAAAATTTATTTGTTTTCATGAGTAATAATTTTTAATTAATTTTTTCTTTTTCTTTTTTAGAATCTAAAGTTAACATTTAAAAAATAAGTGGTTCCACGTCCGTACCAATATTTTGAACCGAACACAGGTTTTGGATTATTACTATCTGCTAGTAATTCTTCGTAGTTAGCATTTCTTCCTTGTTCAAAGCCACCTGTTTTATACACTTGGTCCAACAAGTTATTGATACTAGCAAAGAAACCAATATAATAATCTCCAATTTTCCACGATTTTCCACCTGAAAGATTGACAACCATATAGCTATCAAATTCTTCCTGTTTTAGTAAGCCTCTAGCAACATCTTCGTTATAATCGTTAAATGGTAAGCCATCGTTATCCAAGTAGAAGTTTTCTGTTCTTGTTAACGGACTTACATCTACATAGATATTAGAGAAAAAGTTAGCCGTTGCGCCAAACCACCAGAAGTCTGGATCTCTATATTCAAAACCAACTGAATACGCTTGTTGTGGGCCACCAGCTACTTTATAATCTTTTAAGTTTGATGTAAAGGTATCTGTTCTTCCAAAGCTTGACGCTGTTAAGTATAAGTTTGGATTGTTATCGTAGGTATACTGACCTACCGAAGCAGCACCTTTTAACAAGATAGTTGGTGTAACTTGGGCTTCTATACCTAATTCTGCTCCTAATTGTTTTTTGTCGATACCATACAGAACTTCTTGAATAAACGCTGAAGTTTCGTTAATATTAACATCATCCGCAACTTGTACATTTATGTTTGTTAACCCATCTGCATAGTAAAACGAAATCTCGTTGGCATCTTCAATTTTAGAATAAAAACCAGTAAGTTTTGCTTTTATTATAGACGATCTAAAGATGTAGCTAATATCTGCTGAAGTAATTTTCTCTTCAGTAATATTATCTACTATGTTATTATTTTCTCTTGAGTTAGAAAATGTATTTCTAATAGAAGGTGCTTTAGAGATATATCCCGCATTGACATCTATTAAGTGTTTTCCAGTAATTTTATAGGTTAATCCACCTTTGGCACCTATACCTGTAAAGCTTAATTTTTCGCCTTTTCCAGAGGAATTGTCTGTAAGAACGTTACCATCACTATCTGTAGTGATATACGCTTCGTTTTGCCACAATCCATCTCTTTGGTACGTGGTATTTGTTAAACTACCAGACAGGTAAAAATCTACTTTGTTGTATTTAAATTGTGCTTGGCCGTAACCAGAAACCACATCGGATAAGATGTTGTAATTATATCTATACTTGTCTCCTTCACCTACAACTCTATTTGGATTTTGGTAATCGTATTGAAAACCATCAAAAGAATCTACGTTTAGATATCCAGTAGTAGAACCCAATAGATCGATGATTTCTCCAAAGTTTTCAGATTTTAAGTTTTTGTAAGTAACGCCTGCATTAATTAAAATGTTTTCAGTGATTTCCGTGTTTAGTATCGAATTAACGGTTACTTGCTTGTCGTCGTTTCTGTCTTCGTATAACACATAAGCACCATATAATTCGCCATTAACAGGAATGTTATTGGTAAGGTTTGCATCTAAAATGCGATTCCAATCTATTTGACCATTAGCAATAAACTCTTGCTCATCTAAATAGGCTTGCGTATAATCAGGACCATTTGGTCTGGCCAAAGAATAACTAGGTAATTTTTGGTAATAAGCTGGACTTGGGTTTCCACCACCTCCATAATCCAAACGGCTATTTCCTATTTTACCAAATTGGTAACCTAGGTTTGTATTTAAACTTGTTTTGCTGCTTATGTCCCAATAGTGGTTAAGCATTAAAATTGGTTCTTCTACTTTTTTAATTCTAGAGTTTCTTTTATCTCCATCTAACCAACCCCAATATTCGTTGTATTTAATTCCTTTTAAATCGTATACCTCTTGCGTATTCGGAGAAGATTTTCCTCTACGGTTAGGGGTATAAATAGATGTAAAGTTTATGCTGTGATTATCGTTTATTTTTTTCTCTACCGAAGCAAAAAAGGAATTAGCATCGTATAAGGTAGCATCTTGGAAACCTTCATTTCCCCAACGTCTTCCTGCCATAAAGCTAAATGCCCATCCACCATCTAATAATCCTGAAGAATAACTGGCCATAACACGATTGGTATAACTTCTGTTAGAAGCCGTGTAAGTTACACGTCCACCTTCTCTATATTGAGATGCTCTTACAGTCATATTCGCAGTTCCTAAAACTCCTCCAAAATTATAGTTTGAAGGTTGTAGTCCCGTAGTTAGTTCCTGGTTTCTAAGAACGTCGTTCAAACCTCCCCAGTCGCTCCATTGTGGTCTACCATCATAAAGCTTGTTCATTTCAATTCCGTTGATTAAAACAGAACCATTTTCAGAATCCAAACCTCTTACTTTAAAGAAAGAAGAACTAAACTCGAAAGCTGCAGTACGTTGAAATACATCTTGCGAAGATTGTAAAAGTCCAGAAATATTATCTAAACCACTATCGTCGCTATCAAGTTCATCATCTGATAAAACAATGGTAAACATATCCATATCCGAGACATCTTTTGTTAAAGTCATGTCTGAAATATCAAGAGTTTGCCCTTGGTTAACTACAATAGGATATCTTTTAGAGATATATCCACTTTTAGAAATATGTAACACTTGTTCTCCAAAAGGAACTTGTTCTAGAAATTGAAACTCACCTTTAGAGTCGGTTTCAACGGATAGCACAGTACCTTCTACAGTTACGGTTACACTTGGAATAGGTTCAAAAGAAATGGTTTCAGTAACACTTCCCTTTACAACAGTTTCTTGCGCGACTGCTGTAATGGTTGAAAAAATCCCGAATAGAAAAATAAATACACTTTTTTTCATGCTTGAATTTAAGATTAATAATTGCTTTTGCGTTAGTTTAAAATTAATTAAGGCCTGCAAATTTACATTATTTATAATAAATATCTACTTTTGGCAGATAATTTGTATTAACATAACTATAACATAATATACAATTAAATGAAAGATTTGAAATTTTGGCTTGTAGCCCTGTTTTTAAGTGCGTCTTTATTTATTCAAGCGCAAGACAAAAAGACCTATAAGGTGCATACGGTCGCTTTTTATAATTTGGAAAATTTGTTTGACACAGTAAATGATCCAGATAAAAACGATGAAGCCAGCCCCATTATGGAAATGAAAGGTGACGTTGAAGCCGTGTATAAAAAGAAAGTGAGCAACATGGCTCGCGTAATAGCAGACATTGGAAAAGACATTACCAACAACTCTCCTGTTATTCTTGGTGTTGCCGAAGTTGAAAACAGAAAAGTTATGGAAGACGTAGCAAACGACCCACAGTTAATCGACAAAGATTACGGCATTGTACATTACGATTCTCCAGACCGTCGTGGTATTGACGTTGGATTATATTACCAGAAAGGTTTATTTACACCCTTGAACACGAGCAGTCATGAACTTATAATTTACGACGACAATTCAAGAGAACGAATTTATACCAGAGATCAATTGTTGGTAAGTGGAAAACTGGAAGGCGAATTAATACATGTTATTGTTAACCACTGGCCTTCTAGACGTGGTGGGGAAGCTAGAAGTAGACCAACTCGTGTGGCTGCAGCTAAACTAAATAAGAAAATTATTGACTCGTTGCAAACCATAGATCCTTATGCCAAAATAATTATTATGGGCGATTTAAATGACGATCCTATCAACGCGAGCGTGAAAGAAGTTCTAAATGCGAAAAAAGAAAAAGAAGATGTTGAGTTTAAGGGTATCTACAACCCTATGGAGAGTTTTTACAGAATGGGAGTAGGTTCTAACGCTTACAGAGATAGCTGGAGCTTGTTCGATCAAATTATGATGACACAACCTTTTTTGGAAAAGGATTATTCTTCGCTAAGATTTTATAAAGCAGGAATTTTTAACAAGAATTATTTAATTACAAAAAGAGGAAGATGGAAAGGTTATCCGTTCCGTAGTTTTGCTGATGGTGGCTTTACAGATGGTTTTAGCGATCATTTTCCAACCTATATCGTTCTTATTAAAGAAGCGAACTAAAACTTATAAATACCCATAAAAAAAACGACCCTTAGCTAAGCTAAGGGTCGTTTTTTTTATGTGATAAATTTATTTATTAAAGCCACGTATTCCATGGAATTCTCGATAAAAACAAAATCAAGGCTAAGGTATAAAACACAGAAAGCGTTTTAAATTTCGCATCGGAAATTAGTTTCTTTTTATGTTTAGAATAGCCTATTGTTATTAAAACAATGGCTATAATATTAACCAAAGGATGCTCTACCAAATACAATCTATCTACAGAGCTTTTCATGATTTCTCCCATTCCAGATTCGCTAAACAAACTAAATCTAGGCGATACAAAATAAAGAATAAACCCTATAAGTAATTGAATGTGGGATACGATTAAAGCAAATAAGGCAATCCTAAAATCTATTGCTCCATATTCCTTTTTCCCTACTTTTTTGATGATACTATTTACCACAGCTATCACTAATACCAAGAGCACTAAATAGGCCCAAGACGAGTGAAGCATTTTTACCGTGTTATACATTTTGTTAAAGGTTTTGTTGTTAAGTACACAAATGTAGTGATTAATCCTTAAAAAAAAACCTCTTCGAATTGAAGAGGTTTTTAAATAGTTTAAAACATACTAGAAGTTATAACGGATACTTGTGTTCCAAGTTCTTCCATAACCAAAACGTCCTGTATTGTTTGTATTAACACCTTTGTAGTTTCCACTAGTGGCAGTAACTTGCTGAGTTCCACTTACTGATTCTAAATAAACCTCATCGAAAATGTTGTTTACGTTCACTCTAAATTGAAGGGAATTTCTATCATTTTTCCCTACTAACATCTTATAAGAGAAGCCAGCGTCCACTAAGTCGTATGAAGGCATAGCAATTGTTGGTGCTTCAGGATCTCCTGTAGAATACATGTCGTTATACCAATTCCAGGCACCATCTACACTTACTCTTGGCAAAAACTCATAACTCGCATTGATACCTGCATTTACTTGAGCCGCCCCTCCAACTTGGAAACCATCTATTTCTATATTTTCATCACCACCCATTTGAACTCCATCTGCATTAAAAGTTTTCTTAGTGGCGTTGTCTTTAAATTGCCAATCTCCTAAAGAAAGGAAACCATTTACCCTTAGGTTATCAAACGGCTGTGTAAATACTTCCAATTCAATTCCCATATGTACTTGTTTTACACCATAGGTTTGGTAGCTTATAAAGTCGTCACCATCTCTACCATTATTGTTTAATAGAGTTCTATTAGCCCAAGTTGTATGGTAAAGGTTTATATTGGATTGGATTCTTTCTCCACCAAATTGATATCCTGCTTCTAAACCAGTAATTTCCTCGTTATCAACTGCTGGATCCAATAAGACGTTACTAGACCTGTCATTTTGATATAAATAAGAATGGAAAGGTTGACGAGAATAATAGCCCGCATTTACAAACACTTTATGCATATCGGTAAGCTCGTAGGCAGCACCAACTTTTAAGTTGTACCCAATGTTGTTTACTTTATCTCCTTCCTCTCCTTGGCCTGGAGTTGACGTATTTAAAAATTCTGTTCTTACGTGAGATTGATTAGATAATGCTCCTTGGAAAAAGGCTGATAATTGATCTTTAGAATACTCTAATTGACCGAATACACCAAGATAATTAATCTGCTCTTCGTAATCGTAACCAAAACGTTGAGAATGATCTGTATTAGGATTAAAGAATACGTTCCAAGGATTAATACCTCCAGCTTCGGTTAAGTAATAAGTATTTCCTCCGCTATATCCTGAGCTAGCACTTACAGAATTAATGTTTGGATTTACAAATTCTCGTACATCTCTAAAGTGGATTCCGTTGTATAAACGTACATCTGCTCCCACATTAAAGTTTAAATTCTCTGATAATTGGTTGTTATAGTTAGTTACTAAACCATACCAATTATGGTTGTTGTTTGAACCTCTTACATATAAAAACTCATCTGTATTTCTGTCTGTAATGGCCTGAGCAAAAGAACCTCTCCCCATAGAGCCATATAATACCGTAGAAAGTTCAGATTTTTCATTAATGGTCCAATCCCAACTTAAGTTAGCCACTGGTTTGTGGTACACGTTTCTTCCTCCTGGATACACACCACCATGCAAATTGTTATCACTATCTACACCAGTAAAGTTCCAATCATTAAAATTTCTACCATTATCTATAAATTTTTGAATACTAGCACTCCCCGCAGCTGCGTGCCATTGTGGAGCACCTGTAACCATCAAGTTTAAAGCATGATTTTCGTTAGGTTGGTAGCCAATAGAAAAGTAATACGTTTGCCCTTGACCCTGTGCATAGTTTACATACCCATCACCTTGCCAGTAACCAAATAAAGCTCCAAAAGACCAACCTTTTTCGTTTACTCCAGTCGAGTAATAAGCTGTTGATTTGATGTAGTTGTCGTTTCCAACCATTTGTTGAAAGAAACCACCTTCTTTTCTATCGATGGTTTTAGTTACAATGTTTACAGTACCTCCAACAGAAGAAATAGCAAGCTTAGAAGCTCCTAAACCACGTTGTACTTGTACTGCATTGGCTACGTCTAAAACTCCAGACCAGTTAGACCAGTACATTTTACCATCTTCCATGCCATTAATAGGCTGTCCGTTTAATAAGAATGCTGTGTTTATTTGGTCGAAACCACGTAAATACATCTGTCCTTCTCCAAAACCTCCACCTTGCACACTTTGTACAGAAGGCGTAGCTTTTAAAACCTCTGGTAAGTCTGAGCTCCCAGCTTTTTCTCTAATAGTGTTTGCCGTAATTGTAGAAACAGCCACTGGTGTTTTTCTATCCTCCGCTAAATCGATAATACCACTTCCAATAATAACTACTTCTTCCAAAGTGTTATCTGAAGAAAGTGTTACATTTCCTAAATCTGTACTCCCACTAAATTTTACCACAACTTTGGTATAACCCACATAAGAAATAACAATTTCTCCTTCAGTAGATTCTGTTATTAAAGAAAATACCCCATCGAAGTTTGAAGACACCCCATTGGTAGTTCCTTTTTCAACGACGTTAGCACCAGGAAGTGGTGCAGCCATTTCGGCATCCATAATTGTACCAGTAACAACGGTCTGTGCCATGGTTAAAGCTGTAAACATGAATGCGCTTGCCAAAAATAATAATCTTGTAATTTTTTTCATTGTATTAAAAAGATTTGTTTCTAAATTTTTTGCAAAACTACATTTAAATAATCGATATTTATTATGTAATTGTTAAGAAAATCAACAACTTGAAGATAAGAAAATATTGAGGGTTATCACTTTTGCAATAAAAAAGCTATTAACAAGTTTTTCAACAAAATTTTAAGTTATTCTTTTGTAATAACGCAATAATTTTAATGTTGAAGCATCACAATTGGCAAAGCTGTTTTTTTTCATTTTTTCTAAAATATTTCCTGCTAGCTGTTTGCCTAACTCGACTCCGAACTGGTCGAAGCTAAAAATATTCCAGATAATGCCTTGAACAAAAATCTTGTGTTCATATAAAGCAATGAGTTTTCCTAAACTTTCTGGGGTTAGTTTATTTATGAAGATGGTATTTGTGGGCTTGTTTCCTTCAAATACTTTATAAGGCAGCAATTTGTTGATTTCTTCTAAAGAAAGAGTATCCTTTTCTAAGGTTTTTAAAACGTCTTCTTTTGTTTTTCCCATGAGAAGCGCTTCCGTTTGGGCAATAAAATTGGAAATCAACTTATCTTGATGCTCCTGATTGTTATGTAAGGATTCTACAAAGCCAATAAAATCTGCGGGAATTAGTTTAGTTCCTTGATGAAGTAGCTGAAAAAAAGCATGTTGCGAATTGGTTCCAGGTTGCCCCCAAATTACCGAACCTGTTTGATAACTTATAGTATTCCCGTTTCGATCCACAGACTTCCCATTGCTTTCCATACTGCTTTGCTGTAAATAAACAGAAAACCTTTGTAGATATTGAGAATAAGGAATGACTGCTTCCGTTTCGGTTTTAAAAAAATTGGTGTACCAAATACTTATTAATGCTAAGATTACCGGAATGTTTTTATCAAGTGCCTCGGACTTAAAGTGCGTATCCATTTTATTAGCTCCCAATAACAGCTTATTAAAATTTTCAAAGCCTACGGATAAACTTATAGATAAACCAACAGCACTCCAAAGCGAAAATCTACCTCCAACCCAATCCCAAATTGGAAAAATATGCGATTTGTTGATACCAAAACTCGTCACTTTTTCAATATTTGTTGATACAGCTACAAAGTGTTTGGAAATAGTTTCTTCTTTGGTTCCTAAATTCTTGGACAGCAACCAATCTTTAATAGTTGTTGCATTGCTAAGTGTTTCTTGAGTAGAAAAAGTTTTGGAGACCACTATAAATAACGTGGTTTCCGGATGGAGTTTTTTAAGAACTTCATTTACGTGGTCGCCATCAATATTACTTACAAAATGTGTGTTTAGGGGGTTTTTATAATACTCCAACGCACTTATAACCATAGAAGGTCCAAGGTCTGAACCTCCAATTCCAATGTTGACCACATCGGTGAATGCTTTTCCAGTAACGCCTTTTTTTGCGCCACTTATAACTTGATTGGTAAAGTTTTCTATTTGCTGTTTCACCTTGAAAACTTCAGGCATAACATTCTTTCCATTTACACTAATGGTTTCTGTTTTATTTGCTCTTAAAGCTGTGTGAAGCACTGCTCTACCTTCCGTTTCGTTTATTTGTACTCCAGAAAAATAACTCGCTATAGCTTGCTCCAACTTGACTTCTTTTGCCAAGTCAAGCAGCAAGGAACGTGTTTCTTCGGTAAGAATATTTTTTGAAAAATCGACGTAAAAGTCCTCCCATTGAATACTGAGTTTATCTGCTCTTTTAGGATCTTGGACAAATAAATCTTTCATTTGAACTTGCTCCATAGACTTAAAATGAGCTTGGAGCTCTTTCCAGGCATGCGTAGATGTTGGATCAACCTTTGGTAAGCTCATGATATTATGGCACCTGAGTAATTAGATCATCTGCAGGTTCATCAACTTCAACCTCATACTCTACCTTGTCTATTTGCACTTTTATTGGGGCAATATAATCTAAATATTTAGTTTTTAAGGCATCTGAAATAGGCTCTGCTTCCGGTAATTTCTCCCTAAAGGGATCGACTTGATGTCCGTTTTTCCAAAATCTATAACACACGTGTGGTCCAGAAGTATTTCCTGTCATTCCAACCCATCCAATAACATCACCTTGCCTTACATATTGTCCAACCTTTACGTTTTGTTTTTTCATGTGAAGGTATTGCGTTTCGTATGTGGAATTATGTTTGATTTTCACATAATTACCATTCCCTCTTGTAAAGCTGGATTTGGTAACGGTTCCGTTGGCTGTAGATCTAATTGGTGTTCCTATATCTGCGGCAAAATCGGTGCCTTTGTGTGGCCTAATTTTATTTCCATATAAAGCAATACGTCTACTTAGGTTGTATCTAGATGAAATACGTTTGTATTCTACCGGAGCTTGTAAAAACGCCCGACGTAGATTGTTGGCTTCTTCACTGAAGTAATCTTTTATTCGTTTTATGCTATCCGTTTCAAATTCAAATGCATAAAAAGGCTGATTTTTATGTTCAAATACTGCTGCTTTAATATTATCAATTCCTGCGTAAATAGAATCGTCTATATATTTATCGGTGTAGATAACCTTAAATCTATCGCCTTTTTGAAGTCTTGTAAAATCTATGGTCCAGGCGTAGATGTCGGACATTTTATAAGCCAAGATAAAACTAATACCTTGTTGTGCTAAGGTTTCAGAAATATTGCTTGATATAATTCCGGATATTTCTTTTTCAACATACTTTATAGGCTTTCTGCTTGTATAGGCATGAATGGAATCTTGAAAATTAATAACAATATACTCCTCTCTATTAGGCTGATAAATAAAACATTTTGGTTCTTGGAGGGAGTCTTTGGTACACAATAACGTATAAGGTCTTCCAATTTGGAGTTTTCTAATATCGAAACTATCGCGCGCCTTTTCGGCAATTTGAAAAATTCGAGGATAGCCTATTTTATGACGTTGCATGATTTCGCCAAAGCTATCTCCAGCTCTAACCGTATCTCTTTTTACGTAATAGTCGTTCAGGTTAAAGCCAAACTCGTAAACATCGTCAATAACGGGCTCTACATAAGCTAACTCCTCCTCAATAATTTGCACATTCTCTTCTCTGCAACTATTTAAACCTAAAATAATTGCAAAAAGCATTAGACATTTTCTCCCCACTCCTTTAATTCTTGCTCGCTCCATAATTCTGGGAAAAATATTCTTCTTTGATATTTTGGATGCATGTATTTTGTCCATTCACTTCCTCCTGTTGCTTCAGCTGTTTTACCTCCTATATTTAAATAGTGATTTGCTGTTTTATAATGTGCCATCACCCATTTAATATTAACCGTATGGTCGTAATGGCGCATGGCTTTTATTAGTTCTTTATCTTCTCTAACCTCCTGTGGTAGCTCTTTAAACTTAGTCCACATGTTGTTGGTATTATAGAATTGGGCAAATCTAATAAATTCATCTTTGTATCTTTCTTCAAAAACTGTTAATAAATAGGATTTCTTACCAGTTTCGTAGTCTTTTCCTGCAGCTTGCCAATACAAATGGTTAAAAGCGTGTTCAAAAGATGTATTTCGGTCTATTGTTTTTCTAAATCTATTATCTATCAGGTTGATAAGCTCTGTAGAAGCCAACTCAATTTTTCTATATTGCGCACTTTGGAATCCGCTTGCAGGTGTCAAGGTGTTTCTAAATTTATTGTATTGTTCTATGTCCATACCATCCTTCATAATTTCGAAGGAAGAGGTTAGCATGTCGAAATATCTACTTACACGCATCAGTTTGTCCGAAAAGAAATTTGCATCCACATGGTCTGATTTGGCGACCTGATCTATTTCCCAAAGAATCATTTTAAACAATAATTCGTTTATTTGGTGGTACATGATAAATACCATCTCGTCTGGCAATACCGTACGCTGGGTTTGAAGATCCAACAACGCATCTGTTTGGATATAATCCCAATAATTCATGGGTTTACTGTATAATAAGCCTTGTAAATGGACGTTTAAATCTTGTCCAATGGCCTCAAATTTATCATGTAGCTTCCCGGTTAGTTCTTTATCTATTTCCATTATTTTTTTACTATTATTTTAAATGGGTGTTTTAGTCCTTTAAAAGCATCCAGGTCTGCTCTTAAAGAGCCGACGGCAAGATTTGCTTGAATACGTAAAGGTACTTTATTTTTATCATTTGAGACCCAAAGCGTCAAGCTTTCTTCTTCCTTAAAAACTCTTCCAGCCATAACATAAGGTCTGAATTTTAAAGCATCTACCCTTCCAAATCTTGTGTCAATAGTCTCTTTTCCAAGGTATTTTAATTTAAAGCCATAGTTTTCATCATCAAAAAACATGTCTACATGTACTTCATTTCCAACCTGGAGATTTGAGATGTCCAGATTGTCCCTTAGGTAATAAAAGGTCGAAATCATGTCTTGGATATTGGGTTTTGTATCAAAAACCTTTTTTCTATCGTGTTTGATATTGTTAACGTAGGCTTTGTTATTTACTTGATCGAATTCGATTTCTATGTTTTTGGTATGTCCTCCTTCGTTAATATCCCTTATAAACTTATAAGGCATGATGTTTTCCCTATCAAAATAACTTTCATACCTATCTTCTACTTTGAAAAACCATTTAATAGCACCTGTGGTCCAGCCTTTGCCAACTACATGATATACGGGTTTGTTTTTATAGGTGTCTTTTTTAACTGAGATCGTTGCCTCTCCAGCTTTTAAAAACCCACTATAACTCATTTCAAATCGGAACCATTCGCCATGGCCGAAAGAACTTTCGGTTTGTGCAAAAACACCAGAAACGAAAACTAAGCTTAGAAGTATTAGAACTATTTTTTTCATAATTATATATCTATACATGTAACTTATTGAAAACAATCTTATTGCTTAACCCAACAATTACAATTACCATTCCAAATGTATAAAACAAAAAAACTCTATCGGATAAATAGATAGAGTTTTTAAGATTGTTTTAGTTAAACATTTGTTATAATGTGCCTCTTAAAGCTTGTTCGCGTTCAATAGACTCGAAAAGAGCTTTAAAGTTTCCAGCACCGAAACCACGTGCTCCCATTCTCTGAATAATTTCGAAAAACAGTGTTGGCCTGTCTTCTACTGGTTTGGTAAAGATTTGCAGTAAATAACCTTCCTCGTCTGCATCAATCATGATTCCTAATTTTTTTAAGGTTTCTATGTCTTCACGCAACTCGTGACTAAATTCTTCCAAACGTCCAGGAACAGATTGGTAATAATCTTCTGGAGGTGTCGATAAAAACTCAACCCCTCTAGCGCGTAATTGTGAGACGGTTTTGATAATATCATCTGTGGCTACAGCAATATGTTGTACGCCTGGACCTTCGTAAAAATCCAAGTATTCTTCAATTTGCGATCTCTTTTTTCCTTCAGCAGGCTCATTAATCGGGAACTTGATTCTTCCGTTTCCATTACTCATTACTTTACTCATTAAAGCCGAGTATTCTGTATGGATTTGCTTGTCGTCGAAAGACAGGAAATTCACAAATCCCATAACATCCTCATACCATTTTACCCAAGTATTCATTTCATTCCAACCTACGTTACCTACCATATGATCGATAAATTTAAGACCGGTTGGTTCTGGATTATAATCGGATTTCCATTCTCTATATCCAGGCATAAATTGTCCTTTGTAATTTTTACGCTCTACAAACATGTGAACGGTTTCTCCATAGGTATAAATTCCTGCTCGAACAACTTCTCCATGTTCGTCTGTTTCTACTGTTGGTTCCATATAGGATTTAGCCCCACGTTTGGTCGTTTCCTCGTATGCACTTCTAGCGTCTTCCACCCATAAAGCTATAACTTTAACACCATCTCCATGTTTTACGATATGATCGTTAATTGGAGATTTACTGTTTAAAGGTGTTGTAAGCACCAAACGGATTTTATCTTGTTTTAACACATAACTAACCTCATCTCGAGACCCTGTTTCCAAGCCTTTATACGCATACGATTGAAAACCGAAGGCTGTTTTGTAAAAATGTGCTGCTTGTTTTGCGTTGCCTACGTAAAACTCTACATAGTCTGTGCCTAATAACGGAAGGAAATCTTGCGCACCTTCAAATATTTTTTCTAATCCGTATTCTACTGATTTAATTTCTTTACTCATTGTGTTTACTTTTGTTATTCCCGTAAAGTCGGGAATCTTATTAATTAAACTTTTTAATTTATTTGAATCCTGATCTTACAGGAATTATATATCGACTACAGCCAAGATTTAAAATAATCTTCATCCGCAATTTTCAATGCTTCTTCTGTTACTTTTAACGGTTTGAACGTATCGACCATAACCGCCAATTCGTCCGTTTTCACTTTTCCTATACTACGCTCTACCGCTCCTGGATGTGGTCCATGTGCAATACCCGCAGGATGCAAGGATATGTGTCCAGCATCGACATCGTTTCTACTCATAAAATCGCCATCTACATAATACAGAACCTCATCGCTATCAATATTGCTATGGTTGTAGGGAGCAGGAATTGATAAAGGATGATAATCGTACAATCTTGGGACAAAACTACAAATTACCATGGCATCCGTTTCAAAGGTTTGATGTACTGGTGGTGGCTGATGGATGCGTCCAGTAATGGGTTCAAAATCGTGAATTGAGAGCGCGTACGGATAGCTATAGCCGTCGTAACCTACCACATCAAATGGATGTGAAGCGTAAACCATCTCGAAGATATCGTCTTGTTTTTTAACCTTCATTAGAAAATCGCCCGATTCGTTATACGTTTCCAATTCTTCAGGTCTACGAAGATCTCTTTCACAATAAGGGGAATGCTCCAAGAGTTGCCCAAACCAGTTTCTATACCTTTTTGGCGTATAAATAGGTCTTCTAGACTCCACTATAAACAACCTGTTGTCCTCTGTATCGAAATCCATTTTATAAATGGTTCCTCTTGGTACAATAAGATAATCTCCATACTTGAAATCCAAATTCCCTAAATGTGTCCGTAATTTTCCAGTGCCTTTGTGAATGAAAATACATTCGTCTGCATCGGAGTTTTTATAAAAATAATCCGTTGTAGAATGCTTTGGTGCCGCAAGAATAATGCTGCAATCGCTATTGGTAAGGACCGTTTTTCGACTATCCAAATAATCGTTTTCCGGTTTCACTTCAAAGCCTCTAAAACGATAGGATTGGATGCTGTTTTCCTTAGCTATTTTTGGCGCAACACTGTATTGCTTATTAATGGCCTTAACTTGCGTTGGACGCTGTTCGTGGTATGAGTTTGTATACATACCGTCAAAACCAATGGTTCCAAACAGCTGTTCGCTATACAAGCTTCCATCTGGTTTTTTAAACTGCGTGTGTCTTTTAGGTGGAATTTTCCCTAGTTTATGATAAAATGGCATTTCTTAAAAGTTATTAGTTAGAAGTGATGAGTTAAGAATTAAATTTTCGGTTTAAGTCCAAACCCAAATTATACTTAAATAAAATGTATCTAAAGATACAAAATAAGCCAGTTTATTCCGGATTTCTTTTGATAAGAAATTGGAGATATGAAAGTAAATCTGTCCAAAAATATTTCATCGTCTTCAAATATCGGAAATATTTATGACAATTTATTTTAAGAAAATGTTAGAATTTCAATTCTTGAAGAAACATTAAAACCAAAACCCCAAATTAAAAAACCAAATACTTTTTTTGGTTTCGGGAGAATAGGTATATTTTAATTCAATTGGTCCAATAAATGTTTCTAAAGCATATCCAATAGCATAGCCCGAATAATCTGGAGAGGTAAACCATTCGCCATCGTCAAAAATATTATCTGCAATATTGGAGAAATTGGCTGCTATATTTATGTGGTTTTTCTTAAAAATCTCGTAATCCAAAGTAAGAACCCCTTTTACAAAACTGTTTCCTGAAAGTGCTATAAAATCGTATCCATAAAAAGAATCGAAGTTGTTTATATAGTCTACCCCGTAGCCACCAAGCGCAAAATTTAAGTATGGATTGTCGTTTTCACCAATATTAAAACCGCCTTGAGTTGTAATATTGGCTGTTAGTTTTTTATTAAAACTATACGAATACCCAAAAGTTGCTTTAGCGATAGAAAATTCGTTAAAATTATTGTTATAATCTGAAGAGTATAGATACAGATGAAAGTCGCCATTAAGATAAAACCCACTTTTAGGAAAATACTTATGGTCGTAGGAGTCAAATTTTAGTTTTCCAAATAAACTTAAATAGTCGCTATTTTCAAAGGTGGTTTCTTCCGTGCTTGTTCCTGTTAATACGGTTTCTGAAGTAATTTTCAATTTTTTGTGTTCGGCACCCAAGGTTAAAAACATATCTTTTGTAAACAGGGTTTGTAAATAAAACTGATTGGTTAAATCCTTTAAAGACATATCGAGTTTGTTCACATTAATGATTTCCAATTCCTCGTCGGTTAGAAGTGAGGTGGCTGGAATTACTTTTTTAAATTGGTTGTACCTAGATCTCAAGCCAACACTCCAATAAAAACCTTGGTCTATATAGTATTCAAAGTTATATCTAATATTGTCTCCCACGATGAAATCGAAGGAAAGGACGTCGTTTTTAATCAACAGCTTTTTCTTGGTTAGGTTTATCAAACCAGCTGTTTTGTATAAGTCGTCGTAATGCACTCCTAATTTAAAAAAGGTGGTTGTACTACTTTCTTTAAGCGTTAGGTGCATATCGTAACCTTCAGAGTTTTCAGATGGTATTAATTCGGGAATCACATTATCGAAGTTATTCGTGGCTGCTAGGTTGTTTACACCTTCAACGTATGATTTATATTTAATCTTAACATCTTGTTTAAACTTCAGCTTTCCTAATACATACGCATTGGTGTATTTGTGGTTTCCGTCAATATATATCGCATTAATCTTTATACTATCTACCGCTTTAATAACTAGGGGTTTTCTGGCTTTTTCAGTTTGCATGGAGGCCACATGTTTTAAGGCATCTATTTCCTTTGTTGCCGCCATTTTGCCATTGGCTATTATTTGTGCGCCATCGCTAAAGGACACCACCGTAAAGTCGGTAATATCTGGTTTGATATAAATATCTGTTTTTTTAGACTTCAACTTCATGTCGTTAATGGTTCTGTAATTATTGATTTGAAGTAAAATATCTGGAGCAGATTTTAGTTTATCTCTAGTGGCTAATTCATCTTGTACATCAACCCCAATAATAACGTCCATACCTTTTGCTTTTAATTCGTCTATGGGGTAATTATTAACCACGCCTCCATCGATTAAAAGTTGTCCATCTACAATTATAGGCTGAAACAATGAAGGAAAAGCACCACTTGCAGTAACGGCTTGAGCTAAATTGCCTTTATCCAAAACTACTGCTTTCCCTGTTTCTATATTTGTTGCGATACAAAAAAATGGAATTGGAAGTTTACTAAAGTCGTCTATATTGCTAACATGTAAGGTTAACTGAGAAAGCAAGGTCAAGGTGTTTTGACCTCTAGACAAGGCTGTTGGCAACCTGAGTTTAAAGTTTTCGAATGGCAAAGTAACGGCATACCTCTCCGAATTATCTCTTTCATAAAAGGTTTTTGCCGCTCTAGGCAGGTCGTCGTTTATAATTTTATCGAAATTAACACCTTTAAAAATAGAGTCTATTTGTTTACCTGAATACCCGGTAGCATAAAGCGACCCAACGATAGCGCCCATACTTGTTCCTGCTACGTAATCAATTCTAATTCCTAAACTATCTATAACTTTTAACACACCAATATGTGCTAGACCTTTTGCGCCACCTCCACTTAATACCAAACCAATTTTTACATCCTCCTGAGTCTTGTTTTGAGAGAATGTAAATCCGGAAATAAACAGGAATAAGATTATTAAAAAATATTTCATGTGTTTATATCTATTGTTTTTTAAGGTGACATGGAACAGCCAATAATGTTTCCTCCGGGCGTTGAACCTTTGGCATAGCTGTTTCATGAATTATGGTAATAATTATAAATTTTTTGGGCTCTTGAAACTCCTACAACATCCTCCAACTCGTCTAATTTGGCGTTCGAAATTCGTTTTACAGATTTAAAAGCCTTTAACAGATCGACTATGGTTTTCTCGCCTATTCCAGGAATGGTTTCCAACTCTGTATTTAAAGCGGTTTTACTTCTTTTATTTCTATGATGCTCAATTCCAAATCTGTGAGCTTCGTTTCGAAGTTGTTGAATGATTTTTAAGGTTTCACTTTTTTTATCTAAATATAAGGGAATTGGATCATCTGGATAGAATAATTCTTCCAAACGTTTTGCAATTCCTACGATTGCAATTTTTTGACGTAATTGTAGCGCATCTAAACTTTTTAAAGCCGAAGACAGTTGTCCTTTTCCTCCATCGATGACAATTAACTGTGGCAAGGCACCTCCTTCATCCTGTAATCTTTTATAACGTCTATAAACCACTTCTTCCATAGAGGCGAAATCGTCTGGACCTTCCACCGTTTTAATATTAAAATGTCTGTAATCTTTTTTGCTTGGTTTGCCGTTTTTAAACACGACGCAGGCAGCTACGGGATGCGTTCCTTGAATATTCGAGTTATCGAAACACTCTATATGTCTAGGCTCTTCACTTAGACGTAAATCGGATTTCATTTGCGCCATAATCCGGTTAGCATGTCTATCTGGATCGACAATTTTAACTTGTTTTAATTGTTCTAACCGATAATATTTGGCGTTTCTGATCGATAAGTCCAAAATATGCTTTTTATCCCCTAATTGAGGTACAAACACCTTAACATCTTCACCTAAATTGATTTTAAATGGCACATAAATTTCCTTGGATTTTGAATGAAAACGTTGTCTTAACTCAACAATGGCCAATTCCAACAATTCCTTATCTGGTTCTTGAAGTTTTTTCTTGATTTCTAAGGTATGTGATCGAATGATGGACCCATAGGACAATTGTAGAAAATTGATATAGGCATAGCCTTCGTCACTAATAATTGAAAACACATCTACATTGCTGATTTTTGGATTTACAATAGTAGATTTTGCTTGATAGTTTTCTAAAATTCCAATTTTATCTTTAATAATTTGCGCTTCTTCAAACTGCATCGTTTCGGCAAAATGTTTCATTTGCTGTTTAAATTGCGATAAAGAATCCTTGAAATTTCCTTTTAAAATATCTCTAATAGCTTTAATATCCTCGTTGTAATCTTCTACTGTTTGAAATCCTTCACACGGGCCCTTACAATTCCCTAAATGATATTCTAAACAGACTTTATATTTTCCAGCCTTAATTTTTTCTTCGGATAGATCGTAGGTACAAGTTCTTAGTTTATACAGGCCTCTTATTAAATCCAACAAGGTTGAAACGGTTTTCATACTCGTATACGGGCCAAAATACTCACTCCCATCTTTTATAACACGTCTGGTTGAAAACACTCTAGGAAACCGTTCGTTTTTAATACAAATCCACGGATAGGATTTGTCGTCTTTTAAGAGAACATTATATCTAGGTTGGTATTTTTTTATTAAATTATTTTCAAGTAAAAGCGCATCGGTTTCGGTATTGACAACAATATGCTTAATGCTGGCAATTTTTTTAACAAGCACTTTGGTTTTTCCATAATCGTGTTGTTTTGTAAAGTAAGAGCTTACCCGTTTTTTAAGGTTTTTTGCCTTTCCAACATACAAAATAGTTCCATTGGCATCAAAATATTGATACACGCCAGGTTCGTTTGGCAAGGTTTGTAATTGTATATCTAAAGGTGTTTGACTCATAAAAAAATTGTAAATTCCACTTTAAAACATGGACTACTTGAAATAATGCTGTATTTTTTGAAGAAAAAATGTATTTTTATTAAACCACTCAAAGGTAATTCATTTAATTTTTAAGTTATAAATATCCCGTATAAATTAAAAATGATGAAAAAATAACCCATTCAACAAAATAAGTGTGCTATTTCATTACCTTGCCTCACTTTTTAATCTCTTTAAAATGGAAAAACAAGTTATTGGAAGAGTTGATAAAATAGACTTTCCTAAATTAAATTTATACAACATCGATGCCAAAATAGACACGGGAGCATTTACGTCGTCCATACATTGTTCTGAAATAATTGTTGATGGCGAAAAATTAAAATGTACCTTTTACAGCAAAGGACATCCAAACTTTAGTGGGAAACAAGTTATTTTTGACAGTTACTCTAAAACCGATGTAAAAAGCAGCAATGGCTATAAAGAAAATAGATTTAAAATAAAATCTGAAGTCATCCTTTTTGGAAAAACCTATAAAATAAATCTCACTTTAAGTACCCGAGACGATATGAAGTTTCCAGTTCTTATTGGAAGACAGTTTTTAAATAAAAAATTTCTTGTAGATGTTGATTTACAAAACGTATCTTTTAAAAAAACCCAATCCATCTAATTTTTAATACAACAAAAAATGAATATTGTTATTTTATCCAGAAATTCCCACTTATACTCCACCCAAAGATTGATTGAGGAAGGTCGAAAACGAGATCACAAAATAGAGGTTATAGACCCTCTAAAATGTGATATCATTATCGAAAAAGAAAAGCCTACCATTTATTATAAGGACAGATATTTAGATTATGTAGATGCTATTATACCAAGAATTGGGGCTTCGGTAACCTTTTATGGTTGCGCTGTTGTTAGACAATTTGAAATGATGGGAGTGTTTTCTATTGTTTCTTCGGGAGCTATTTTACGTTCTAGAGATAAACTAAAAAGCCTGCAACTTTTAAGTAAAGCAGGCATTGGGATGCCAAAAACGGTTTTCACCAATTATTCCAGAGATGTCCAAAAGGCCATCAACCACGTGGGAGGCGTTCCTGTAATTATAAAATTATTGGAAGGAACCCAAGGTTTAGGTGTGGTTTTGGCTGAAACAAAAAATGCAGCAGAGTCTGTTCTTGAAGCTTTTAATGGCTTGGAAGCACGTGTTATAGTTCAAGAGTTTATTAAAGAGGCCAAAGGTGCCGATTTAAGGGCTTTGGTTGTAGACGGTCAAGTTGTTGGCGCCATGAAACGTCAAGGAAAAGATGGAGAATTTCGTTCTAATTTACACAGAGGTGGCTCAGCAGAAATTATAAAATTAAATGAAGACGAATTAAAACTAGCCATGAGCGCTGCCAAAGCCTTAAAACTTCCTGTTTGTGGTGTCGATATGCTACAGTCTGCTCGTGGCCCTTTACTTTTGGAAGTGAACTCCACTCCTGGGTTAGAAGGAATTGAAGCCGCTACTGGAAAAAATATTGCAAAAGCCATTATTACTTATATCGAAAAGAATAGATAATGGAATATATTCATAAAGAGTTTATAACCGTTTTAGGAAGAAAAATCAAAGCAGGTGAGAGTTGCGAACTCAATTTTGGAGTAGCTAATTTACACACTACTTCAAGCATCGACGTACCTGTTATTGTAGAACGCTCCAAAAAACCTGGACCAGTGGTTTTATTTACGGCCGGTATTCATGGCGATGAAATAAATGGAGTTGAAATTGTGCGTCAAATCATTGCAAAAGGCATTAATAAGCCAAAATGCGGAACTATTATTTGTATGCCCATTATAAACGTCTTTGGATTTATCAATTTAAAACGGGAATTCCCTGATGGGCGTGATTTAAACAGGGTGTTCCCTGGGATAAAAAAAGGATCTCTTGCCAGTCGCGTGGCTTTCGAGTTGACCAAGGAAATTGTAGCTGATGTCGATTTTATTTTAGATTTCCATACGGGTGGCGCTGGCAGATTTAATGCCCCTCAAATTCGTATTGCTAAAAACATTCCTGAGTTGGACAAGTTGGCAAATGTTTTTGGAGCCCCATTTGTATTTTATTCTAAACATTTAAAAAAATCTTTCAGAAACACGTGTTTTAAACTAGGCAAAACCATGCTGCTTTTTGAAGGAGGAAAATCTCTATATATAGATAATAACGTTACAAATACGGCTGTTAATGGCGCAAAAAGAATTTTACACCATTTTGGCATGTTGCAATCAAAATTTAAAGTCAGTCCCCCAAAAAAAGAAAGTCTCTTTATAACCGGTGGCAAGTGGCAACGTGCTAATTACTCTGGTATGTTTAAAGCTTCGGCAGTTATTAGCACCAAAGTTCGTGTTGGTGATATTGTTGGAAATATTACGGATCCGTATGGAAAATTCAATCATTTTGTAAAAGCAAATTATACGGGATATATTATAAATGTCAACGAATCCCCTATTGTTTATCAAGGTGATGCCTTGTTTCATATAACCACTAAACTGAAAAATCAAGCTCATGACAAAAGCCCAATTACGAAAAACGTATAAGCTGAAGCGTCAGGAATTATCTCCAGAAGCGCTTGAAGATTTAAGCGTAGAAATTGCTAACAGACTTCTAGATTTGCCTCTTTGGGATTTTTCATTTTATCACATCTTCCTTTCTATAGTTGAACACAAAGAAATTAATACCGATTTTATTTTAAACATTCTTTCAGGAAAAGACAAGAATATCGTGATTTCTAAAAGTGATTTTTCCACGGGAAAGATGATCCATTTTCTTTTAACCGATAATACCCTTATCAAAAAAAACCAATACAACATTCCAGAGCCCGTTGATGGGATAGAGATTCCAAGCAAAAAATTAGAAGTTGTTTTTGTACCACTTCTAGCTTTCGACCTTCAGGGACATCGCGTAGGTTATGGCAAGGGTTTTTACGATATGTTTTTATCCGAATGCCGTCCTGAAACCTTAAAAATTGGTTTGTCGTTTTTTGAGGCTGAAACAAAAATCAAAGATGTTTTTGACGGGGATATCGCTCTGGATTATTGTATAACTCCAAAGAAAGTTTACAGGTTTAACTAGTCTTTTGGAAATGCTTTTCTATTAAAGAAAATAATTAGTCCAAAACCTGTGCTTATTGCTACATCGGCTACGTTAAAAACAGGTTCGAAAAAAGTAAAGTACTTCCCGCCATAAAATGGTAACCAATCTGGCAAATAACCTTTCCATAAAGGAAAATAGAGCATGTCGACCACTTTTCCATGTAGCAGGCTATCATAACCTCCTTCGGCTGGTAAAAACGAAGCCACTTGTCCGTAACTATCATTAAATAAAACCCCATAAAAAACAGAGTCTAAAATATTTCCCAATGCACCAGCAAATATGAAGATAATGGCCCAAATCAATACTTTTGGACTGTGTTTTTTTACTGCATCGTACAACCAATAACCAATTCCAAAAATAGCCACGATTCTAAAGATGGTTAATGATAGTTTGGCAGTTCTATCTGTAATGAAAGAAATAAAGTCGCTGAATTTTGTTCCCCAAGCCATTCCGTCGTTTTCCACAAAATAGATTCTGAACCAAGAAAACACTTTCAGTTCTTCGCCTATAACAAAATGGGTTTTAATATAAACCTTACTTATTTGGTCTATCAATAAAATAAGGACGATAATTAGAATGGATTTTTTTAAGCTCATATTATTTCCAACGCCTGCCTGTCGGCAGACAGGAAAGTGTAAATCTTTTAAGTGGTTGTAGATATATTTTAACAAAAATAGGCATATTATTCAGCTTTGCTAACAGTAATATTTCCATTTATCGAATTTAAACTCATTTGCTGTTTTCCTGTTTTTATAGCATTTATAACTACATGTCCATGTTTGCTGGAAACCTCAACTTTAGCACCATTCGTGCTTACATCGATATTTCCATGAATGGTGTTGACCAGTAAATTTCCATGAAAACTTTTAGCATTCAAGGAGCCATTTATCAATTGGACATCCACATTTTTATAGTTTCCCGACAAGAAAACCAAAGCGATATCGCTAGAAACAAGGAGTTCTAAATTTTCAGGAATTACTAATTTCAACTCTATGGAAATAAGTTTATGTGCACTCAATTTATCGTTATTACCAACAAACATGGGTTGAAAAGAGCTAGAAATGTGTAATTCTTCATCCTTTATTTCAGTTAACAAAACCACATGCTCGTTGTTTTCGCCCTCAACTTCAGAATGTATGGAAATGGTTTTGGTTTTTGCTGTTTCAACAATTATTTTAAAAATAGAATTGCCATCAATAACAAGCGTTGAAATCCCTTCAGAAGAAAAGGATTTTGTGTTTGTTTTTTGGGCTTGGGTTTGAAGTGCAAAAAACAAGATTCCTACGTATATGAGATACTTCATTTCTTGAAAAAGAAGTTATAAAAAAACGCTTCAATTGGTTGAAGCGTTTTAAATTTTTATCGACAATACCAAGATTTCGGCAAATCGATTATGAGATTCCTGCCTTCCTGTCGGCAGACAGGCAGGCGCAGGAATATTATTGTTGCATGTTTTTAGCCTCGATACTTAAAGTAGCATGAGGTACTAATTTTAAACGCTCTTTGTTTATTAATTTCCCTGTTACTCTACAAACCCCGTAGGTTTTGTTTTCAATTCGAATGAGCGCATTTTTCAAGTCACGAATAAATTTTTCCTGTCTCGTAGCCAATTGAGAGTTCGCTTCCTTACTCATGGTTTCGCTACCTTCTTCGAACGCTTTAAAAGTAGGAGACGTATCGTCTGTACCGTTGTTTAGGTCGTTCATATAAGCACTTTTTATTAAGTCTAAGTCGTGCTGCGCTTTTACAATCTTTTCTTGAATTAGCGATTTAAATTCTGCTAAATCCTTGTCTGCATATCTAACGTTTAATTGTTCTGCCATGTTCTTAATGTTTTTTAATAAATAATCTGGTATTCACATCGTCAAATACAACTTCTATACCATTATCTATTTGGTCAATAATTTCTAATTTTTCTGTTAAAGTTTCTGCTTTGATATACGTTATATTTGTTTGTACAGCATCCACTATCTTTTCGTCCTTTTGAAGCTGGACATCTATTCTATCTGTTACTTCAAACCCTGAATCCTTACGTAAATTTTGAATGCGATTAACGAGCTCACGAGCAATCCCTTCTTTTCGTAGATCTTCAGAGATGGTAACGTCTAAGGCAACGGTTAATGCTCCCTCGTTAGCTACAAGCCATCCTTCAATATCTTGCGATGTAATCTCTACATCTTCAAGCCCTAATGTAATACTTTTTCTGTTAATTACAACCTCTATTTCACCACTTTGCTCAATTTTTCTAATATCTTCTGAAGTGAATCCAACAATGGTATTTGCTATCAATTTCATGTCTTTACCAAATCTAGGTCCAAGCGTTTTAAAATTAGGTTTAATTTGTTTTACCAAGATATCGGACGCGTCTTCTAAAAGTTCAATTTCCTTAACGTTTACTTCATGTTTTATTAAATCGGCAACGGCTAAAATCTCTTCCTTTTGTTGACGGGAGTCCACAGGAATCATGATTTTTTGTAGCGGTTGACGTACTTTAATCTTTTCTTTAGCCCTTAACGACAATACCAAAGAAGATATTGTTTGTGCTGCTTCCATTTTGCGTTCTAAACTCTTATCTACAAAACTTTCATCATAAACAGGGAAGTTTGCTAAATGCACACTTTCAAAAGCCTCCTTTTTAGTTACCGAATTTAAATCCATATACAATCTATCCATAAAGAAAGGTGCAATTGGCGCGCCTAACTTGGCTATGGTTATCAAACATGTATACAACGTTTGGTAAGCCGAAATTTTGTCTTGTTGATAGTCGCCTTTCCAGAAACGTCTTCTACTTAAACGCACAAACCAGTTACTCACGTAATCCTGCGTGAAATCGGAAATAGCTCTTGCCGCCCTTGTTGGTTCATAATCTGCATAAAAGGCATCCACTTTCTGAATTAAACTGTGTAATTCTGAAAGAATCCATCTATCTATTTCAGGTCTTTCGTTTAAAGATATGTCTGCTTCCGCATAGCTAAAGTTATCCAAATTTGAATATAAGGTGAAGAACGAGTAGGTATTGTAAAGGGTTCCGAAGAATTTACGCTTCACTTCCTCTATTCCTTCGACATCAAATTTTAAATTGTCCCAAGGATTCGCGTTCGAAATCATGTACCAACGGGTGGCATCTGCGCCATAAGTTGACAAAGTCTCGAAAGGATCTGTGGCATTACCTAGACGTTTGGACATTTTTTGTCCGTTTTTGTCTAAAACCAAGCCGTTTGAAACCACATTTTTATAGGCAACCGAATCGAAAACCATAGTTGCTATAGCATGAAGAGTATAGAACCAACCACGAGTTTGATCGACACCTTCTGCGATGAAATCTGCTGGAAAAGCCCCTTTTAATTTCCCCAAAGGGGAAAAACTCATGCGCAACTCGTACGCAATCTTTTCCAAAACGCCATCTATGTTTCCAATGACTTCTTCGTTAGTGAATCTGATAACTCTAAATCCTAAATCTTCTAAATTTTCTGTTCTAAAGACATCAGCTTTTTGAATTTCTGCACTGTTATGATATCCCCCATCTACTTCAATAACTAGGTTTTTAGCTAAACAGACAAAATCAACAATATATTCATCAATAATATGCTCTCTTCTAAACTTAAAACCATCTAATTGTTTTGTTTTCAAACATTCCCAAAGTACTTTTTCAGCTTCGGTTGGATTTTGAATACGTTCTTTTTTTAATTCATTTATTAAATGATAAGATGATTTACGTGCAGTTTGGTAAGTAGGAGTGTTTACAAGTCCTCCTTCGGAGGATTTAGGAGGCATTTCAAACGGATAATGCCATTGTGCATAAGGCATAGAACCAGAATCGAACCAAACATCAATTAAATCTGTTTCACGTTTCATAGGTTGTCCAGAAGGAGAAACTAATACAATCTCGTCAACAATGTTTTTATGCAAATCGATTTTAGCATAGTTTTCTTCAGAATTGTTTCCTACTTCAAACTCTTCAAAAATATCTTTTGCTAAAACACCTGCCTGAACGGCACGTTTCATTTCATGCTTAAGTTCTTCTACAGAACCAATACAAATCTCCTCTTTACCATCTTCTGTTCTCCAAATTGGCAACGGAATTCCCCAATAACGCGAACGCGATAAGTTCCAATCGTTGGCGTTGGCCAACCAATTTCCAAAACGACCTGTTCCGGTCGATTTTGGTTTCCAGTTGATGGTTTCGTTCAATTCGAACATTCTGTCCTTAACATCTGTGACTTTAATGAACCAAGAATCTAAAGGATAATAAAGGATTGGTTTATCTGTACGCCAGCAATTTGGATAACTATGTTTATACTTTTCAACCTTAAAGGCTTTGTTTTCTTCTTTTAACTTAATGGCTAATTCCACATCTACCGAGCGCTCTGGAGCTTCGCCATCATCGTAATATTCGTTTTTTACGTATTTACCGGCGTATTCACCCATTTCTGGTCTGAACTTTCCTTGTAAATCCACCAATGGCACCAAATTTCCATGGTCGTCTTTCACCAACATTGGCGGTACTTCTGGTTTGGCTTGTTTAGCGACCAAGGCATCATCTGCTCCAAAAGTTGGCGCTGTATGTACAATTCCAGTACCATCCTCGGTAGTTACAAAATCTCCAGAAATGATTCTAAACGCATTTTCAGGGTTATCGTTTGGCAAGGCGTAAGGCAAAAGTTGCTCGTAGGTGATGCCAACTAATTCATTTCCTTTAAATTCTTTTACTACGTAATATGGAATTTGTTTATCCCCAGATTTATAATCTAATAAGTCTGGTTTTGATTCTACTCTTTTAAATTTACTATCAAACTGATTGTTTACTAATGGCTTGGCCAAAACAACGTTTATTGGTTCGAAAGTATATTGATTGTAGGTTTCTACTAAAACATAATCGATTTTAGGTCCAACCGTTAAAGCGGTATTACTTGGAAGCGTCCATGGTGTTGTTGTCCAAGCCAAGAAATAAATAGTACCTTCATTTTGTAAAAACTCTGGAAGTGATTTTTCATTGGCTTTAAACTGTGCCACAACCGTTGTATCTGTAACATCTTGATAGGTTCCAGGCTGGTTCAACTCATGCGAGCTCAATCCTGTTCCTGCTTTTGGTGAATACGGCTGAATGGTATACCCTTTGTAAAGTAGGTTTTTGTTATAGATTTCCTTTAACAACCACCAAACCGATTCCATGTATTTTGGATCGTAGGTAATGTATGGATTGTCCATATCTACCCAATAGCCCATTTTTTGGGTTAGGTCGTTCCATACATCTGTATAGCGCATGACCGCTTTTTTACAAGCTTCATTATAAACTTCTACAGAAATGGTTTTCCCGATATCCTCTTTGGTAATTCCTAGTTCCTTTTCAACACTAAGTTCTATTGGCAAACCATGTGTATCCCAACCAGCTTTACGCTTAACTTGGAATCCTTTCATGGTTTTGTAACGAGGGAAAATATCTTTAATAGCACGAGCCAACACGTGATGCACTCCTGGAAGTCCGTTAGCTGAAGGAGGACCTTCAAAAAACACAAACGGTTTGTTGCCTTCTCTTGTGGTAACGCTTTTTTCAAATATGTTGTTTTCTTCCCAATATGTGCTTATTTCATTAGCTACATTTGGCAAGTCAAGTCCTTTATACTCAGGGAATTTTCTACTCATGATATCATTCATTCTTTTCGACCCGCGAAAATAATGATTTTTAGGAAAATAGACATTGAAAAAGCCATGAAATCCCGAATTTATACACTTAGCTGATTACTAATGGTATAATAAAGGGTGACAAACAAAAATATCACAAGCTGAAACTGATTATTTAAGCTAGAAAAAACAGAAATAAACCCTATTTATTGGCAAATAAAAACTAGTTTTAGTTCAAATGATATCCTTGATCGGCTGGCAAGCCCATATTATTTATCAATGCTTTCCAACGCGAATCTTTATACATAGGTTGAAACGATGGATAGGCTAAAGCTTCTAACAATACAGGGTCTTTTATTAAAAATGCTTTATTCAAGTATTCAAAAGCCGTATCATAATCTCCTCTGAAGGCATATAAATCTGCCATATTTGATGGATCGGAATTGCTGTACTTTTCAATAAATTCTTTAAAAATCAATTCTGTTCCTGCCTTTCCTTTCATTGCAAATAAAATAAAGTTTTTTCCGTACAAATTAAAAAACTCGTGTGTTTCTTTATCATTTTCTGCCAAAGCCTCTTCCATATGGCCTTGAGCCAACAACACTTTGGCCTTCATATAATGCAGAATCTGTATATTAGGATAATATATAGAAAACTTATTTAACGCCTCCATAGCTTCATCCAGACGATTCAACTTATAATTGGCAGCCCCCAAATTATAATAATTTGTATACACTAATGGATCTAATTCTATAGCTGTTTTAAGCAATCTAATGGATTTTTCTATATTCCCAAAAGTCATTAAAGCTGCTACTCCTATAATTACGGCGTTATTTGGCTCTAATTCTAATGCTTTTTTCATGTTTTTTGCCGAAGCTTCAAACTTCCAGATTCTACTTTGTAAGCTTGCAAGTGTTGCATAAGCATTAGCGTTATTTGGATTAATTTCTATAGCTTTTTCTACTGCTTTTATTCCTTTAATATTACTTTCATGAGTATCTCCAATACTGAAATTATAAGATCCGGAATCGTAAATATTAGCCAATAATTCCCAAGAATTCGAATAACTGGAATCTATAGCAATGGATTGTTTTACAAGCTCTTCAGCCAGAATGTAACTTTCTTTGCTATTTTGATAGGTTAAATGTTTGGCTTGTAGGTATAAATTATAGGCTTCGGTTACTGGTGTTCTTAGTGAATTTATTTTACCCATAATGGATAATTCCAACTGATTTCCGACTTCTTGGGCAATCTCTTCTTGAACTTTAAAAATACTATCCAAACTTCGATCGTATGCTTGAGACCATTCATGCGAACCATCAGTTGTATTAATTAACTGTGCTGTAATACGAACTGTATTTCCCGCTTTACGTATACTACCTTCAAGAATATGTGACACATTTAATTCTTTACCAATCTCTGTAGCTTTTAGATGTTTGTCTTTATATGAAAAAGAAGAGGTTCTACTTATTACTTTTAGATTGGGGATTTTAACTAAAATATTTAAAAGCTCTTCACTAATGCCATCACTAAAATATTCCTGATCCTTGTTTGGACTCATGTCCACAAAGGCTAAAACAGCTATAGACTTATCGTTGCCAATTTTGGTTTTTGCGGCACTTGTGAAATTAAATATCCGATCGGCAACCAATAGTAATACGGCCAAGGATAGTCCCGCTATTATAATACCATTCAGTTTTTTGTTCGTGACCTTAGCTATGGAAATCTCTGTTTCCACATCGACCGTCTTCTTAAAACCTTTTGGTGTCCACTCAAATATATAAGCAAAAACAATCCATACGGGAAAACCAATTAAAAGCACGATTAAAGTCATTTGAACGGCGTCATGACCCCAACCCATGACGGGATATAATATGGAAGCTGCTTGAATTAGCACCCATGAAAATACCACATATGAAATGGCAGCCTTAATAACGTTTCGACGTTGGAGTTCGGCCAAGAAATCTATTAGCTTCATGATGCCTAAAGTGGTTGATTACTGCAATTTAAGCATTTTTACAATATGATAATTCAATGCTTAAAGAACAAATTACTTGCTTGGCTATTATTTTGAAGATGATTTTATGGGTTTCCTAGCAAAAATGAAACTGAATGTTTGAAAGTAATTTTAGACAAGAAACTCAACCAAATCCTCGATTTTAGAAATCAATTGGATTTTAATGGCTGTATTTTTTAAGGCTATTTTATTGTATTTAGAAACAAAAATGGTTGAGAAACCTAATTTTTCAGCTTCCAGAATGCGTTGTTCCACACGTTGAACTGGGCGGATTTCTCCAGATAAACCTACCTCAGCCGCAAAACAAAAATCTTTTTGAATGGCTTCGTCTTCATTGGAGGACAGAATAGCTGCAACCACTGCCAAATCAATGGCTGGATCGTCTACAGTAATACCGCCTGTAATATTTAAAAACACATCTTTTGCACCCAATCTAAATCCGGCACGTTTTTCTAAAACGGCCAAAAGCATGTTTAAGCGCTTGGCATTAAAACCAGTTGCCGAACGCTGGGGTGTACCATAAACAGCCGTGCTTACCAAGGCTTGAACTTCTATCATTAATGGCCTCATGCCCTCCAAGGTTGCGGCAACAGCATTTCCTGAAAGCTCATCATCTTTTTTGGAGATTAAAATTTCACTCGGATTGGACACTTCTCGCAAACCAGAACCTTGCATTTCGTAAATACCCAATTCGTTGGTAGAACCAAAACGGTTTTTGTTGGCTCGAAGGATTCTGAACACGTGATTTCTATCGCCTTCAAACTGTAAAACTGTATCGACCATGTGTTCCAGGATTTTTGGCCCCGCAATGTTTCCATCTTTGGTTATATGACCAATTAAAACGACTGGAGTAGCTGTTTCTTTTGCAAATTTTATCAATTCGGTGGTACATTCCTTAATCTGGGAAATACTTCCAGAAGACGATTCTATATATTCACTATGAAGCGTTTGAATGGAATCTATAACCACAATATCAGGCTCTAAAGCTTCAATTTGTTTAAAGATGTTTTGTGTTTTTGTTTCGGTAAGAATGTAACAATTGCTGCTGTTTGGATTGATCCGTTCGGCGCGCATTTTTATTTGTTGTTGACTTTCCTCACCTGAAACATATAGGGTTTTGTAAGGTAATTTTAAAGCTATTTGAAGTATTAAAGTACTTTTACCAATTCCAGGTTCTCCACCTAATAATATTAACGATCCAGGAACAATACCCCCGCCAAGCACGCGATTAAACTCTTGGTCGCTTGTTACCATTCTTGCTTCTTGAGAGGTATCAATTTCGTTAATTAACAAAGGTTTTGAGACGCGTTTTGAAACTGAAGTTGGTGTTTTCCAATCGCTTTTTTCTGCTTTTTGGATGACTTCTTCCGTAATGGTATTCCATTCTTTACAAGCGGTACATTGTCCTTGCCATTTGGAATATTGCGAACCACAATTCTGACAAAAAAAAGTTGTTTTTACTTTAGCCATAGTCATTCCCCATGAAAATGGGAGTCTTATAATTTAGAGTCTTATTTACTAAAAAGGCTTTGTATTAATACCCGAAATCTGCTTTAATTTCATCGGCTTTCTCTAAAACCAAATCTTTCGTAATCCCTCCTATTTCATCTAAAACAAAAGCCGATTGATAGGTTTTCATGGCTTTTTTAGACTCTCCAGTTTCCTCATAGAATCTGGCTAAATAATAACTACCAAGCATGGTTTTTGGATATTGTTTTCTAGCTATTTTTCCTAAATCCTCAAAATATTCGTACTTCTCCGTTTTTTCTATAGCCGCTTCAATAGCTTTGAAATCGTTTAAAAGAATTTGTTTATCAATTCCGAATAAATCTAAAATGGTTTGATATTTTTCCTCTAAATAAACCACTGGAGACGATTCTAGTTTTAAAATTGTGTCTCTATATTCCTGTTTACTGATAGGTTGGTATATAAGAAATATTTTTCGTAAAGCATCTGGAATGACATAAACTGGCAAAGAATAATGTGAAGGTTCTTCCAATTTCTTATAACTGTACAGTACATTCTTGCTGTCTATTCCAGTAATAGCTGTGTTTAAGGCCTCTGATCTTGCTTTTATAGTAGCCACATCGTTATCTGAAGTTGCTAAATAATAAAATATCTTTGTTTGAAATTTGCTTAATCTTTCAGGAATATAAGTCATCATATTTGGCGCTAAATCTGGACTTATGGCTATATAGGCTTTAAAAAGCGGATCGCCTTTTAATAAGAAATAATTTATAAAATTAGCGGTTTCACCATGTCCAATAGCCACTCTAAACTTTTCGGTTCTATAGGTTTTATCTAAATATGGTATTAATTCCATTCCAACAAACTCGAAAAAAGCAGCACCAGCATCAATTGGCAATGAATTTATTTCAGAATAACTTACGTCTGCACTTCTAGTATCTACTTGATTGATACCAACTACTATGGCGTCTGGCATATCTTCCCAATAAGCGTAAAAATCGACGTTTCCAGAAACAGCCTCAAACATATAATCGCCATCAAATACCATAATTATAGGATATTTTTTATTTGGAAAAGCATCGTAACCTCTAGGCAATTGAATTTTTATTTGGCGGGTTCCCCCAAGTTTTGAAGAATTAAATGGCTCGTAAATTACCTGTGCGCTTACAATTTGCACACAAACAAGAAAAGCAAATAGATAGATGAGTTTTTTCATTTTTTACATGGTTAAGGATGCCATGCAAGGTAATAAAATACCAATAAGATTTAAAATAATAGCCATTTAAACTTCATCTTTATTCTTTTCGATTTCTACTTGTTTATTCTTGTTTAAAACAGGCAATAAAATTAAGGAAAGTCCACCAGCTAAAACAATAAGTAAAGTTTGCGAGGACCAAACAATCCAACCAAAAGCCATGCTTGGCGATTCTGGAATGGCAAAAAGAGAAAAAGCTGCATATACGGCAATTGGATAAGAACCAATACCTCCATTGGTAGCGGCAATACTAAAGGTTGCAGAAATAAAACCTATTAAAATAGCTCCAAAAGAAATTCCGTGCAATTCGGTTATAGAAAAAGTAGTTAGGTAAAACATGGCAATATACATGCTCCAAATAAAAAGAGTATGTGCAATAAAAGCCCATTTCTTTTTCATTTTAAAGATGCTTAAAACTCCTTCCAAAAGTCCTATTAAGAACTTTTTTATTTTTAATGCTATGGCCGAAGTACTGGTTTTAATATACTTAAAGCCAATAAATGTAAAAATGGCCAAAAAGCTTAAGCCTAAAATAATGAGCAAAGGATTGAATTTTTGAACAAAAAACTGATAGATAAAATCGAATTGGATAAAAAGTGTTATCCCAATAATACCAACCATAATTATTAAATCGGCCACGCGTTCTGCCACGATGGTTCCAAAACCCTTTTCAAACGGAACGCCTTCATACGTTGTTAAAATAGAAGCTCTGGCAACTTCTCCTGCCCTAGGAATGGTGTAATTTATTAAATAAGCAGAAAAAACAGCCATAACGCTGTTGCTATAGGCAATTTTATAACCCAATGGTTCCAATTGAAAACGCCATCTATAAGCTCTGGACAAATGACTTAACAAGCCACAAAACATACCAAAACCTATCCAAGCATAATTGGCATTTTTAAAATATTCAAACAGTTCGTTTAATGGAACTTTAGATAAAGAATAGCCTATTAAAAAAACTCCCAACAAAATTGGGAGCAGAAGTTTTAGGTATTTCTTAACTGTTTGATTCAATTTATATCAATCTGTTGGTGGCCTCGTCTGGAAATACTAAAGCTGGCTTAAACACTTTAGCCTCTTCTAAGTCCATGAAGGCATAGGTCATTAAGATGAGTGTATCTCCAACGGATACTTTTCTAGCAGCAGCACCATTTAATGTAATTTCCCCACTGTTTCTTGGACCAGGAATTACGTATGTTTCCAAACGCTCTCCATTGTCGTTATTTACAATTTGGACTTTTTCACCTTGAATAATATTGGCAGCATCCATTAAATCTTCATCGATAGTTATGCTACCAATGTAATGTAATTCTGCACCCGTGCATTTTACTCTGTGAATTTTAGATTTTACAACTTGTATTTGCATGTGGCAAAGGTAATTAATTAAGTGCTATATTGTCTATTAACCGAATTTCGTCTGCATAAACAGCAACAAACGCACGATATGTTTTATTTTTATATTTTCTTTTAACGGATTTCAAGTTTTCTGCATCGGCAATAATAAAGTATTCCAATGTTAAAAACTGGTGCTTAGCAAATTCATTTTCAACCCATTTTGTAACTTCCTTAGCACTTCTCGTGCCAAATTTTTCCTTGGCAGTTTTTAATGTTTTATAAATAAAAGGCGCAGCTTCTTTGTAATCTTCCTTTAAACGTACATTTCTAGAGCTCATGGCCAGGCCATTAGCTTCTCTATAAATATCGCAGCCAATAATTTTCACTGGAATTTGACGTTTTTCGACTAACTTTTTTATAATCATCAATTGCTGATAATCCTTCTTTCCAAAGTACGCATTATCTGGCGTAATAATTTCCAACAAACGCTTAACTATTGTTCCAACGCCATCAAAATGTCCTGTTCTAAATTTACCTTCCATTTCAAATTCCAAGCCATCAAAATTGAATTCTTCTGCTACCGCTTGTCCGTCATAAATATCATTTACGGTTGGCGCATAAACAAGAATGTCTTTAGAAACACTTTCTAATAGTTCCACATCCTTCTCTAAAGTTCTAGGATATTTTTTGAGATCTTCTTTATTATCAAACTGAGTTGGGTTGACAAAAATACTCACAACCACTACTTGATTATCCTTTAAAGCTTCTTTCACCAAAAACAAATGTCCTTCGTGTAGTGCTCCCATAGTTGGGACAAAGCCAACAGACAAATCTCTGGTCTTGATTTGCTTAATGGCATTTTGAATTTGGGTCTTTTCTGAAAAAATCTTCACCTTATAAAAATATTAACGCGTGCAAACTTAATATTTTACAGCGAATCTGCATAAAATTTTGTATTTTTGCGTGATTTTATTTTGAATTACCCAAAAGCATTACGTTTATGAAAGATAAGAGGATATTATACGTATCATCTGAAGTTGTACCCTATTTACCAGAAACCGAAATTTCTTCCATGTCCTTTGAAGCACCTAGAATGGTGAACCAACAAGGTGGGCAAATACGGATTTTCATGCCAAGATACGGGAATATTAATGAAAGAAGACACCAATTGCATGAGGTAATTAGACTCTCAGGAATTAATTTGGTTATTAACGATTTAGACATGCCTTTAATAATTAAAGTAGCATCTATTCCAAAGGAACGCATTCAGGTTTATTTTATTGACAACGACGAATATTTTAAAAGAAAGGCCACGTTAACCGATGAGGATGGTGCTCTTTTTCCAGATAATGACGAACGCGCTATTTTTTTTGCAAAAGGTGTTATAGAAACCGTTAAAAAATTAAACTGGGCCCCAGATGTTATTCATGTTCATGGCTGGTTGGCATCATTATTGCCATTGTACCTAAAGCAATATTATAAAGACGAACCTTTATTTAACGAAAGTAAAATAGTGACGTCTATATACAATCAAAGTTTCGAAGGCACGTTAAATAAGGACTTGATTAACAAAATCAAGTTTGATAATATTGAAGATTCTTTTATTAAAGATCTAAAAGAACCAACGTACAACAGCTTAATGAAAATTGCAATCGATCATTCTGATGCCTTGATTATAGGTTCAGAAGAGATTCCAGACGAATTAAGCAAACATTTAAAAGATTCTAAAAAACCCGTACTTGACTATAAATCCAAAGATGAATTTGGAGAAGCTTATATGGATTTTTATAACACAAAAGTTTTAGGCTAGTCTAATTACCCCATATTATATTTATGAAAAAAGTCCTTGAAATTTCAAAATTTATAAGCGTTTTATCTCTAATCGGATTTGCTTTTATTGCTTGTGACAATGATTATAGTTCCTTAGAAAGCGATATTGAAGGTTCTGAAAACTTTGAAACCAACAGCGATAAGTTTGCCGTAGTTGCTTATAATAAAAGAATAAAACCCCTACAGACTAATAATTTTCCATCTAACTTTTTGGGTATTTATTCAGATCCTATTTATGGTTCAACAACCAATGAGATTTTAACGCAAATAGTACCCGCCAACGGCTATTACAATCCAAAATTTGGAACAAATCCGCAATTTGTTAATGCCTATTTAACCATTCCTTATTATGCCACAAAAACGGGCACTTTGGGAGAAGTATCAAAATACGAATTAGACTCACTTTACGGAGAAACCGCTGTTAAATTAACTGTATATAGGTCTAACTATTTTTTAAGAGACTTTAACGCAGCCACGGAGGATACCGATCCGCAATTGTATTATTCAAACAACAGCGAATTTGGAAACCCTAGTAATTTAGGAGAGATACTTTATCAAACCGATACGTTTCTGCCCAGCGATTCTGAAATAATACTTTATGAGCAAGATGAAGATGGAGATCCAGTAGAGTCCGGTAAAATTGCTCCTAGCTTACATGTGCCGCTTTTAAACCCAGGTGGTAACTTTTGGGAAAACTTATTATTTGACAAGCAAGGAAATCCTGTACTTAGCAATCCAAATAACTTTAAAGACTATTTTAGAGGCTTATATTTTAAAATAGAACTTCAAAACGGACTTAATGATGGTAATGCCATTCTGCTAAACTTTAATAGCTCAGCGGCTAACCTAACGGTTTTTTACAATAATACCGTAGATGGTGAACTAGTTAGAAACAATAAGTTTATCATGAATTTTAGAGCGAATAGAGCGAGTACCATGACTCTAGACCCTATAGCCATTTCTTTATTAAATAATCTTGATACTAGTGCCGACATGGTAAATGGAGATCCAACCCTTTATTTAAAAGGAGGAGAAGGCGCTATAGCTATGGTTGAACTGTTTAAAGACCCAACGGTATTAGAAGAGTTTAATTTACTATATAAAGATGCCAACGGAAAGCCTAGTCGCTTAATAAATGAAGCCAATTTAATATTTTATGTCGATCAAGACTTGACTGGAGTTGAAAAAGATGTACAACCAAATCGAGTTGTTCTTTACGATATAAAAAACAACATTCCAATTATTGATTATTTTTTCGATACCACGACCAATACAACCAATCCGGTAGATTCCAAACTTAATTACTCATCTAAGTTAGATAGAGATGCTATTGGTAAAGGTGTGAAATATAAAATACGGATGACGGAGCATTTAAATAATATTTTACTAAAAGACTCTACCAATTTCCAATTGGGGCTGTATCTTACCTCTAACATTAACGAAATTAATAATTCTTTTATTTTAAATGATGATGATTTAGAAGGCATTCCTATTGGAACAGCCCTATCTCCAAAAGGAACGATTTTACATGGTAGTAGTCTAAATGTTCCAGAAAACAAAAGAGTTCAATTACAAATATATTATACCCAACCAGATAATTAAAAAGCTATGTGCGGAATTGTAGGATATATTGGCCAGAGAGAGGCCTTTCCAATTATTATTGAAGGCTTAAGAAGGCTAGAATATCGCGGATACGACAGTGCCGGGATTGCTCTATACGATGGTAACGATCTAAATGTTTGTAAAACAAAAGGAAAGGTTGCCGATCTTGAAGCAAAGGTTAAAACCGGTATGTCTACAAAAGGAAACATTGGAATTGGACACACACGTTGGGCAACACATGGAGTTCCAAACGATATTAATGCACATCCACACTACTCCAATTCTGGAGATTTGGTCATTATTCACAACGGGATTATAGAAAACTACGACTCGCTTAGAAAAGAGCTTATTACAAGAGGTTATGTTTTTAAATCGGATACAGATACCGAAGTTCTTGTTAATTTAATAGAAGACGTTAAGTTAAAAGAAAACCTAAAACTAGGAAAAGCTGTCCAAGTAGCCTTAAATCAAGTTATTGGTGCTTATGCGATAGCTGTTTTTGATGTAAATAAACCAGACGAAATTGTTATTGCAAGATTAGGCAGCCCATTAGCTGTTGGAGTTGGCGACAATGAATTCTTTATTGCCAGCGATGCCACTCCTTTCTTAGAATACACTAAAAACGCCATTTATTTAGAAGATGAAGAAATGGCAGTTATTAGAGCCAATAAAGGTATAAAAATTAGAAAAATAAAAGACGATTCTTTGGTAGATCCTTATGTTCAAGAACTACAAATGAATTTAGAGCAAATAGAAAAAGGTGGTTACGATCACTTTATGTTGAAAGAAATTTACGAGCAACCTAATGCCATTAGAGACACTTATAGAGGAAGACTTCTTGTTAAAGAAGGCATAATTAGAATGGCTGGAATAGACGATAATATCGAAAAGTTTTTAAATGCTCCTCGAATCATTATCGTGGCTTGTGGTACTTCTTGGCATGCCGGTTTGGTAGCAGAGTATATTTTTGAAGACATTGCAAGAATTCCAGTAGAAGTAGAATACGCTTCAGAATTTAGATATAGAAATCCTGTAATTACAAATAAAGATGTAGTCATTGCTATTTCACAATCTGGTGAAACAGCCGATACTTTGGCTGCTATAAAACTAGCCAAAGCCCATGGTGCTTTTGTATTTGGAGTTTGTAATGTAGTGGGATCTTCCATTGCTAGAGAAACTCATGCAGGAGCTTACACGCATGCAGGTCCAGAAATTGGCGTGGCATCTACCAAAGCATTTACCACACAAATAACCATTTTAACCTTAATTGCTTTAAAACTAGCTAAATTAAAAGGTGAGCTTTCAAATCCGGAATTCAGATCTCATTTACAAGAATTAGAGCTGATTCCAGAAAAAGTACAAAAAGCACTAGAATCTGAAGATCACATTAAAATGATAGCCAACAAATACAAAGACGTTAGAAACTGTTTGTATTTAGGACGAGGTTATAACTTTCCAGTAGCTTTGGAAGGCGCTTTAAAATTAAAGGAAATCTCCTATATCCATGCAGAAGGTTACCCAGCGGCCGAAATGAAACACGGTCCTATCGCCTTAATTGACGAAAATATGCCAGTAATTGTTATTGCAACCAAAAAAGGGCACTACGAAAAAATTGTTAGCAATATTGAGGAAATAAAAGCACGACAGGGAAAGATCATTGCCGTTGTTACTGAAGGAGACACAAATGTTCAGAAGTTAGCGGACTACGTCATTGAAGTCCCAGAAACCTTAGAGTCATTATCTCCTTTATTAACTACCATACCCTTACAATTACTATCCTATCACATTGCTGTGTTATTAGGTAAAAATGTGGATCAGCCTAGAAATTTGGCAAAATCGGTAACTGTAGAATAAAATTTTAAAATTTAAGCTTCTGCTTTTGCAGGCTTTTATAGACATCATCCGTGGCTGCCAACAATTCTGTATCACAATTGGTGGTATCCACGTGTATGTTATTTGAAAACGGCACTATACCAGAGAAATCGAAGCGCATGCCCATTTCATTTTCTATAAATTGCAGTACCTCTTTTGGTTTGTTTAAATAATCCTCATATTCTATAAGCAGGTAGTTGTTATACTCCACTTGCCTGGGCTAGGAACACCCATTTAACCCTATGACATAAACAATCATCCCAATTGATTTTTGTCATGATTTTAAAGACCTTCTAATTTTATCGACTTCACCCAACCTCAACCCATTTAAATAAGTTTGGAAAAAAGGGCGTTCGATTAAGTTTTAAATAATAAACCAACCTTTTTCTACGCATAAGTCCTAACGCGTCTGGACTAATTTTTAAATAGTATTCTATTATCCCGAAAATCACATTCTCAACAATATCAACATTCTATTAACAAAATCGGAAAATAAAGCACGTTTTTGTTAAAAATGTTATGCGTGCATAATTTTCATCCAAAACATCATAAAGTTTTCATAATATTATTTATATTGCCTAATAATAAATTAACTAAATCAATTAATAATTAACTAAAACTATAAAATGAAATCAATCCTTTCACTTTTATTGTTGTTTTTTTGCGGGATATCTTATTCGCAAACAACAATTTCAGGAGCTGTTACTGATGAAAACAAGCAGCCAATTCCTGGAGCAAACGTTATTATTGTAGGAACATCGACTGGTACTGTTACCGATTTCGATGGAAACTATTTTTTAACTGTCAGCAAACAACCTCCATTTACCTTGCAAGCAAGTAATGTTGGATTCAGTACCGTAAGTCAAGAAGTTACAGCTAACAACCAAACTATTAATTTTGAACTTAAGGAAGGAACATCACTGGACGAAGTAGTTATTTCTGCTTCAAGAACCCCAGAGAGAATTTTCGAATCGCCAGTAACTGTAGAGCGTTTTGGTTTAAAAGAAATCAAGAACACCGCTTCTCCAGATTTCTATGGTGGTCTAGAAAACCTTAAAGGTGTTGATATTAACACCAACAGTTTAACCTTTAATTCCATTAACACGAGAGGGTTTGCCACTTTTGCAAATACACGTTTTATGCAATTGGTTGATGGGATGGACAACTCTACGCCTGCTTTAAACTTCCCAATAGGAAACTTGGTAGGGATGATTGAAACAGACGTACAAAGTGTCGAGTTACTTCCTGGAGCAGCTTCTGCACTATATGGAGCGAACGCCTTTAACGGAATCCTTTTTATGAGAAGTAAAAACCCGTTCGATGTACAAGGGATTAGTGGTTATTACAAGCAAGGAATTACCTCTCAAGATGCTGCTGGAGACAATACCTATAGAGACGTTGGTGTTAGAATAGCCCATAAATTCAGCGATAAATTTGCTGCTAAAGTAAACTTTGGTTGGTTAAAAGGAACAGATTGGTATGCTACAAACTACAAAGGAAAGCCTGGTACTGGAGACACAAGAGCTAGCTTAAACTACGATGGGTACAATGTTTATGGTGATGAGGTTTCTACAAACATACGTGCTGCCTCAGGAGGCCTTGGTATTATTCCAGACGTAGTAGTAAGTAGAACCGGATATGAAGAAAGAGATTTAACAGATTATAACGCAGAAAGTGTTAAAGCTGACTGGGGATTATACTACCGTCCTTGGGCGAACGATTTTGAAGTTGCCTATGTAGGTAAAGTAGGTACAGGATCTACCATCTACCAAGGATCTAACAGATACCATATCGACAACTTTTTCCAAGAACAACATAAAATTGAGTTTAGAAATAACAACTTTTTTGTAAGAGGTTATTTGGTTGCAGATAAAGCAGGTGATTCTTACGATATGACCATGACAGGAATCCAAATTAACAGAGCATGGAAGAGTGACCAAGCTTGGTTTGGAGACTATATTAACACGTTTGCCGGCGCCACTTTAGGAGGAGCCACAGAATCTCAAGCGCATGCTATGGCAAGACAAGCTGCAGAAACAGGAAGATTTGAACCAGGATCTCCACAGTTTAAAGCGGCTTTCGAAAGAAGTATCAACGACCCACAATTAATAACAGGATCTAAATTTCAAGATGCTTCTAAATATTACCATGCAGATGCTAACTATAATTTTACCCATCTTTGGGATGTTGTAGAAGTGCAAGCAGGTGGATCATATAGACGCTACGACTTAAACTCGTCTGGAACTATTTATACAGATTACGACGGTTCAATTCCCTATTCTGAATTTGGTATTTATACACAACTTCAAAAGCAATTTGATTTAAACGAAGATTTACAATTGAAATTAACAGGTTCTGCCCGTTACGATAAATCTGAGTTCTTTGATGGTTTCGTATCTCCACGACTTTCTGCTGGATTAACCATAAAGAGAAATCATAACGTTAGAGCATCTGTTCAAACTGGATTTAGAAATCCTACCACACAAGATTTATTTATTGGACTTAATGCTGGACCTTATGTGTTAGTTGGTTCTGCTCCTGCAAACTTAGACAGATATACTAGAGACTATCCTGTAAGTGCCGCTGGACAAATAGCCTTTGGTCAACCTACTACCATCACCCAAACGGGAGGTGCTGCTTATACCAACTCGTATTCCCGTAAATCAGTTGAAAACTTTGGAGCATCTTCAAATCCAGCCGATTTAATTGTTGCAAATCCTGATGTTGTACAACCAGAACAAGTAACGTCTATGGAAGTTGGATATAGAGGAAAATTAGACCTAGTAACTGTAGATTTAAGTGTGTACTACAACAAATACAAAGACTTTATTTCTACTGAATACGTTGTGGCTCCTTTATACGGAATAGCTGGAGACAATGGCTTATCGCTTGGTGCTTTAGCAAATGGCGATTACCAAGTGTACCAATCTTATACCAACTCGGATGTAGCTGTAAAATCTTACGGAGCAGCTATTGGACTTGGAATGAAAGTGCTTAATGGCTACGATTTAGATGGAAGTTATACCTATGCTAAAGAAGATTTCGATCAAAATGCCAATCCAGATTTTAGAACGGGCTTTAACACTCCAGAGCATAAAGTAAAAGTATCTTTTGGACGTACAGAAGTTATTAAAAACCTAGGTTTTAACGTGGCTTGGAAATGGAGTGATGCCTACTACTGGCAAGCTTCTTTTGGAGATGGAGACATCCCTGCTTTCCATTCTATGGATGCACAAATCAATTATACGGTTCCAAAAATTAAATCGGTATTTAAAGTAGGTGCATCTAATGTTTTAGGTGAAGAGTACTTTACTGCCATTGGTACTGGTAATATTGGATCTATCTATTACGTATCATGGACCATTAATAACTTATAATATCATGAAAAAATTTAATATGAAAACAAAATATATCTGGTTACTTGCTGTCCTAATGGGCTTTACAGCTTGTGACAGCGACGATGATTCATCCACCACGCCAGCCCCAGTTTATCCGGCACTAGTTACCGGAGAGGCAGATTTCTCCAACTATATAGCTGTTGGAGCCTCTTTCTCGGCAGGATTTACAGACAACGCTTTATTTATTGCTGCTCAAGAAAACTCTTTTCCAAACATCTTATCAAAGAAGTTTGATCTGTTAGGAGGAGGTAGTTTTAACCAACCATTAATGAACGATAATATTGGTGGTTTTGTTATGGGCGCAACAGTTGTTGCTAATCCAAGATTGTACTTTAATGGTACTGGTCCAGTTTTATTGCCAGCAACCCCAACAACTCAAATTACAGATCACTTATCAGGTTCTTTTAACAACTATGGTATTCCTGGTCTTAAGAGTTTTCACATGGGTGTACCTGGATATGGAACTGCAAATCCGTATTTCGGACGTATGGCTTCTAGCCCTGGCGCAACAGTTTTAGGAGATGCTGTAGGTCAAAACCCAACGTTTTTCACTTTATCTGAAATAGGTGGAAACGATGTTTTGTCTTACGCTACTTCAGGAGGAACAGGAGTTGATCAAACTGGAAACACGAACCCAGCAACTTATGGTGGTAATGATATTACCGACCCTAACGTATTTGCTGCTTCTTTTTCGGCTGCTGTTGACGCTTTAACGGCTAATGGCGCCAAAGGTGTTGTAGCTAACGTACCTTATATTACTAGTTTATCACATTTCACTACGGTTCCTTATAACCCAATCCCAATGGATGCAGGAACTGCTGCAGTTGTAAATGGAGCTTATGCGCCATATAATGGTGGTATTGCCCAAGCTTTTGCCTATTTAGTAGGAATAGGAGCAGTTACACAAGCAGATGCCGATGCTGAAATTGCGAAAAGAACCATTTCGTTTACAGCTTCTGCAACTAATGCTGTGGTTATTTTGGATGAAGATTTAACCGATTTAACTGGAATCAATCCGTCATTAGTAAGCATGAGACAAGCTACGGCTACCGACTTAATTGTATTACCTGCTTCAAGTTTTATTGGAACAGAAGCGATTCCTGGAAACCCGATGTCCATTAATGGTGTAGCGGTTCCTTTAGGAGATAAATGGGTATTAACACCAGAAGAGCAACAAGCTATAAAAACGGCTACAGATGCCTATAACGCGACTATAGCAGCTGTAGCGGCTTCTAAAAATCTGGCTATGGTTGATTTTAAAGGTATTTTAATACAAGCAGCTACTGTTGGTTATCCTTCAGGAAACTACATCCTAACAACCGATTTAGTTAGAGGTGGTTTGGTAAGTTTAGATGGTGTTCACTTAACAGCCAGAGGTTATTCGGTTATGGCCAATGAAATGATGCGAGCTATTGATGTGGCATACGGATCTAACTTTGAAGCTTCGGGGAATTTCCTAGATCCTGGAAACTATCCTACAAACTATCCGCCTACCTTACAATAATATAAGTAAAAAACACTTTAAAAACGCCTTCCATCCGTATTCGTGATGGAAGGCGTTTTTTGTGCTTAAAAAGGCAAAAAAATAGCTGTGGTTTTTAAATTAAAACTCCTATCTTTGCAGCGCGAAAAAACGCATATATCCATCGAGATATATTCTAAGTTTTTTCAGATGAAACATTTAGGAAATAAATAAACATAATAGTAATGTCAAAAGTTACAGGTAAAGTTGCACAAATAGTAGGTCCAGTAATCGATGTAGAATTCGGAGCTGGTGCTGAACTTCCAAAGATTTACGATTCATTAGAAATTAGAAGGACCGATGGTTCCATTTTAGTATTAGAGGTACAATCCCACATTGGAGAAGATACCGTTCGTACTATCGCCATGGACTCTTCTGACGGTTTAAGTAGAGGAACAGTAGTTCACGCTACTGGAGCGCCTATACAAATGCCAATTGGCGAAGATGTCTATGGACGTTTATTTAATGTTATTGGCGATGCCATTGATGGTCTTGGAAACTTACCTAAAGCAGGTGATGCTGGTTTACCAATTCACAGACAAGCGCCTAAATTTGAAGATTTATCAACATCTACAGAGGTTTTATTTACTGGTATTAAAGTTATCGATTTAATTGAGCCTTATGCAAAAGGAGGTAAAATTGGATTATTTGGTGGCGCTGGTGTTGGTAAAACCGTATTGATTCAAGAGTTGATTAACAATATTGCAAAAGGACACGGAGGTCTTTCTGTTTTCGCAGGAGTAGGTGAAAGAACTCGTGAAGGAAACGATTTACTTCGTGAAATGTTAGAGTCTGGAATTATCCGTTATGGTGATGATTTCATGAAGTCTATGGAAGATGGTGGCTGGGATTTATCTAAAGTTGATAAAACCGTTATGAAAGAATCTAAAGCTACTTTCGTATTTGGACAAATGAACGAACCTCCTGGAGCTCGTGCGCGTGTGGCCTTATCTGGTTTAACTATTGCTGAGTATTTCCGTGATGGTGCTGGAGAAGGACAAGGAAAAGACGTTCTTTTCTTCGTAGATAATATTTTCCGTTTTACACAAGCTGGTTCTGAGGTATCTGCATTACTTGGGCGTATGCCATCTGCTGTAGGTTACCAACCAACCTTAGCAACTGAAATGGGTGCCATGCAAGAGCGTATTACTTCCACTAAAAGAGGTTCTATTACATCTGTACAGGCCGTTTATGTTCCTGCGGATGATTTAACGGATCCTGCGCCGGCAACAACCTTTGCCCACTTGGATGCTACTACTGTATTATCTCGTAAAATTGCTGAGTTAGGTATTTATCCTGCTGTGGATCCATTGGATTCTACATCTAGAATTCTTACTGCAGATATTTTAGGAGCTGAACATTACGACTGTGCACAGCGCGTAAAAGAGTTATTACAACGTTATAAAGAATTACAAGATATTATTGCCATTCTTGGAATGGAAGAATTATCTGAAGAAGATAAAATGGCTGTTGGTAGAGCAAGACGTGTACAACGTTTCCTATCTCAACCGTTCCACGTAGCTGAACAATTTACTGGAATACCAGGAGTTTTAGTTGATATTAAAGAAACTATTAAAGGATTTAATATGATTATGGCAGGAGATTTAGATCACTTACCTGAATCGGCTTTCAACCTAAAAGGTTCTATTGAAGAAGCTATCGAGGCTGGAGAGAAAATGCTTGCGGAAGTTTAATCAAGTTCCAAGTTTCAGGTTCTGTATGGAATCTCATACTTATAACTCTTAACTCATAACTAAAAGAAAAATGTATTTAGAAATTGTATCACCAGAAGCCACCTTATTTAGTAACGAAGTGGATTCGGTTGTTGTTCCTGGAGTAGAAGGCGAGTTTGAAATGTTGAAAAACCACGCACCTATTGTTTCTCTCTTAAAAGAAGGTACTGTAAGGATTCATACCCACACCCAAAGTCATTTGGTGTTTGATGAGTTGCCTGCAGAAATAATACCTCATAAAGACAACGACAAGTTATTGCTTTTAAGAATCAGCTCAGGAACTGTTGAGTTGAAAGATAACAAAGTGATTATCTTAGTTGACTAAACTGTCTAAAACATTATAGTATATCTTAGAGACTGTCCCATAAAGACAGTCTCTTTTGTTTTATAGGATGTTTACTTTAATCTTCTTCCAGAGTTTTACAAGAAGCCATCCAAATATAATGGCCGCTCCCGTAAGCAAGAAGGCAGAGGTATATTCGCCATAAATAAAGTATCCCGTGGCAAACATGCTGCTGTAAATTAAGGCGCAACCTACCAACATGGCCAAAATACCAGAAGGGACGCTCCACCCCTCTTTGGAGTCCACCAATTCGATGTTTTCTTCGCGTGCTTCGGAAACAATTTTCTCCCATCCTGGACCTCCCGGTTGAATGCGTTTGTAGAAATTCTGTAACACCACTTTACTTTCAGCTTGGGTTAAAAACGTTACGGCTACCCACACTATGGTTGTTAATAACACCACGGTTGGGAATTTTGCCCATGCAGGAAAAAGCCCTTCCGTTCCGAAAAAATAAGCTCCTAGCTCGGTGAAGTTTAATAAGATGGAAACAATTCCAGACACAAACATGGCCGAGATTTCACTCCAAGCATTGATACGCCACCAAAACCAACGCAGAATAAAGATCAAGCCCGTTCCCGCACCAAACATTAAGATAATATCAAATAATTGCAAGGCATTGGTTAATACCAAAGCCAAAAGCGCAGAGCAAACCATTAGGAGGACAGTTGCCGACCTACCTACAGCTACCAATTGCTTTTCGGAGGCATTTTTATTGATTTGTTGTTTGTAAAAATCGTTGACTATATAGGAGGCTCCCCAATTTAAATGGGTGGAAATGGTACTCATATAAGCTGCTACCAAGGACGCTAGAACTAAACCAAGCAACCCACTTGGCAGTTTGGTTAACATGGCCGAATAGGCCAAATCATGTCCTAATTTGTCTTCGGCAACCAACGGAAAGGCTTCATGGATACTAGCAATATCTGGAAAAACCACCAAGGAGGTCAAGGCCACAATAATCCAAGGCCACGGACGTAAGGCATAATGCATGATGTTAAAAAAGAAGGTGGCACCAATGGCATGGTTTTCATTTTTAGCCGCCAACATGCGTTGGGCGATATAACCTCCCCCACCTGGTTCTGCTCCAGGATACCAAGAACTCCACCATTGTACTGCCAAAGGAATAATCAACAAAGTAATGAGCGCTTCGGTGTTACTAAAATCTGGTAACATGTTTAATTTGTCTGCTACGTTTTCATGTTGTAGCATGGCCTCCAAACCTCCTACTTCCGGTAAACCTACCAGATAATAGGCAGCTCCCAAAGACCCTGCCATGGCGGTGAAAAACAAGATGAAATCGGTGTAAACAACGCCTTTAAAGCCTCCTAAGGCACTAAAAATAACGGTAATGGTTCCTGCATAAATCACGGTTTCCCAAGGCTGTAAGCCCAGCATGATGGCGCCAATTTTTATGGCTGCCAAGGTTACGGCCGACATGGCCAGAATGTTGAATATAATTCCTAAATAAACAGCTCGAAAACCTCTTAAAAAACGGGCTGGAGCTCCGCCATAGCGCAATTCGTAAAACTCGATATCTGTAGTAACCTGCGATTTACGCCACAGCTTGGCATAAACAAACACCGTTAATAAGCCGGTGAGCAAGAAAGCCCACCAAACCCAGTTTCCAGAAACGCCATTGGTTCTAACAATATCTGTTACCAAGTTTGGGGTATCGGTAGAAAAGGTCGTGGCCACCATAGAAACTCCCAATAGCCACCAAGGCATGTTTCGTCCTGAAAGGAAGTATTCCGCTGCGGATTTTCCGGATTGTTTAGACACGTAAATCCCAACAAAGAGCGTGATTGCAAAGAAGGTAAGTATTAAAATAACGTCGAACGAGGACAATTCTACCATAAGTAATCGTAGTTTTTTTAGCGGAATGTGTTATACTTTTTTAATCACGTTGGTTACAATGCCCCAAATAACGAAATCGTTTTCTTCGGTAATTTGAATGGGTTGATACATCGGGTTTTCGGGTTGTAGCCAAACGCCATCCAATTCAACTCGCAAGCGTTTTACGGTAAATTCGCCGTCCAAAAAGCAAACCGCTATTTTATTGTGTGCCGGTTCCAAACTTCTATCAATAACCAATAAATCGTTATCGTCCATACCAGCACCAATCATGCTTTGACCGCTAACACGTGCATAAAAAGTTGTTTTCCGGTTCTTTACCAATAGGTTGTCTATAGAGAGGGTTTCATCTTCCTTAAAATCCTCCGCTGGTGCAGGAAATCCCGCAGAAATTCCGGTATCCATAAAAACCGCTCCAGATGGATTTGAAAAATCGGGAGAGAAAAAGTCGAGGTTTTGGTGTTTGTTTCGCATCATGATTGTTAGTTCTGTTTTAATAATCCTAACAAAACTAGTGGTATCTTCTTGGAACCTTAGGTTTTTGGGGCTTATTCCAAATATGAGAGACCGCTTTGTGGTTTTTATGTTGTTAGGAGCGTCAATTTAATAAATTAAACCATACTATGGGTGGAAGCGGGGTGTATTTTATCCCGAAAAGCCCCTAAATCCCCGAAGGGGACTTTTACTCTTGCGGAGAGGCTATGGTGTTGACGGGGAGTTGATATTCTCTCGCAAGGCAAGCAGGGGCGAAAAGAGGACTGTTTTTTAGTCCCAGTTTGCAGTTGTAGTTTTCAAACTCCCCAGTTAGGTTGTACCGTATCGTATTAGTAAAAGGAAGGTCTCCTTTTTTTTCTATCGGCAGGTAGGCTACGTCTAGCCCTACTGTCCTCGGGCTAGCCACCTCCGCCTTCCGTTCGTTTTGTCCGGAATTCGGGCAGGCTTCTTTACCTAAAGGGAGGAGCTCGGGAGCTATGGTTAGGTTCCTGGTGATTATTATACCATTCTCATAGGGTGGCATAGGGAAGTCATAGGACAACCATAGGGAAGGCATGGGAAAGGTATGGGAAAGCCATAGGAGAGCGTTTGGATTCTAGTAGTTGTTTCCGTTTGGATTTGCTGTTTTTAATATTAGATTATAAAATTCTAAACGCCACATTTCATTCAAGTTTAATTTGGATTTTTTGCCTGACAATTATGCGGGAAGGTTTATGTGAACTGGCCATGCATTATTCATACCCTATCCATGCAGTATCAAACACCCCTATAATCCCCTCGAGGGGATACTGACTCCGTCTGAAAATAACAAATAGGTCTTTAATTAAAAAATTATCGTTTTT
>Ga0209075_1000223_pt1 | contig 53314 bp, 66 predicted proteins | sample Stecom2011_FD_187523 | JGI IMG/M metagenome (GOLD analysis project Ga0209075, IMG submission 187523) | Agricultural soil microbial communities from Utah to study Nitrogen management - Steer compost 2011 (SPAdes) (version 2) | ecosystem: Environmental > Terrestrial > Soil > Agricultural land...
GGGTTGTATTTTCTTGACTTTGTGCCATTAAAAAGCTTGTCATCAGGAGCGCAACGATGCAGATTATGAATTTGTTTCTCATTTACTTTTTATTTATTAGTGATAAAGATGCAAATAAAATGCCATAAGAGAAAATCTCAAGCAAATTAAAATAGGTTTTGAGGATAAAATATTCACTTTTTTCACGAAAGAAAAATGAATCTAAAAGATGTTTAAAATAAGAGTAAAAATATATTGAATCACAGTTATTCAGCACTACCTTATTTCCTTGGTCTCATTTTTTTTTGGTACTGGGTCGTCTCCACTTCCGCCCCATGGGTGACAAGAAGAAATACGCTTTATAGACAACCATCCCCCTTTTAAGATTCCCCATTCTTTAATAGCTTCAATAGTATATTGAGAACACGTGGGATTATATCTGCAACTCGCAGGAGTCAGTGGACTAATAACCAATTGATAGAATCTAACAAGTGCAATAAAAGGAAATTGTATTATTTTTTTTATTATTTTCACCTTACAAATTTATAGAAAACTTCATCAAATCGTTTGAAAAGTAAAACAAAGCAAACATTTTTTAGTTTCAAGCATTTGAATTAAATTATTATTTCCTATCTTTGCCCTCTAATTTAAAAATAAAATTATGAATAATTACGAAACTGTTTTCATTTTAACTCCCGTTTTGTCTGAAGAACAGGCAAAGGAAGCAGTGAAAAATTACGAAGCTGAGATTAAGAATCTTGGTGGTACAATTAAGCATTCTGAGTCTTGGGGACTAAAGCGTTTAGCTTATCCAATTCAGAAAAAAACTACTGGTTTCTACTTTCTATTCCAAATTGAAGGAGAAGGAAGTTTAGTAGCTGATTTAGAATTGTTTTTCAAACGTGATGAGCGTATCATGCGTTTTTTAACAATTAAAATGGATCGCGACCACTTAGAGTGGGCTGAAAAGAGAAGAGCGAGAATGAAAGATGGTAAACCAACTAAAAAAGTTGAAGCTTAATTCACATTTAAAAAGAAATTATTATGGCACAAGAAGTAAGATATTTAACGCCCATTAAAATTGACATTAAAGAAAGTAAATATTGTCGTTTTCAAAAAAGCGGAATCAAGTTTGTTGATTACAAGGATCCAGACTTTTTATTAAAACTTTTAAACGAGCAAGGTAAGTTATTACCGATGCGTATTACTGGAACATCAGCAAAATATCAGAAGAAAGTTAACAAGGCAGTGAAACGTGCTCGTCACTTAGCGATACTACCTTACGTTGCTGACCAATTAAGATAAACCTATTTTTTAACTATTAAGAATAAGATAATCATGGAAATTATATTAAGAAAAAACGTTGATAAACTAGGTTATAAAGACGATATCGTTGATGTTAAGCCAGGTTATGCATTAAACTTCCTTATTCCTCAAGGATATGCTATTGTTGCGAACAAGTCAACAAAAAAAGCGCACGAGGAAGTATTAAGACAACGTTCACATAAAGAAGAGAAAATCAGAGAAGAAGCTCAAGAAATAGCAAATAAAATCGAAGGTTTAGAGATTAAGATTGGTGCTAAAGTGGGTGAAAACGGTCGTATTTTCGGTTCTATCAACACTGTTCAACTATCTGAAGTATTAAAAGCGGAAGGAGTTGAAGTAGACAGAAAATCGTTAAAGATTTTAGAAGAGCCAATCAAAGAAATTGGAACGTACACAGCGAAAGCTAATTTACATAAAACAATTACTGCTGAATTCAAATTTGAAGTAATTGAAGAGTAAGCTTTAAGACATAAAAATGACAAAACCGTCTCCATCGAGGCGGTTTTTTTTTGCCAACAACTTTCCTAAACAGCTGTAAATTAGGGATAAATCAAAAAAACATTATCTTTAGGAAATATTATGTTACATCTGAGTAACTTGATGAGTTAGAGGTGTAGATGAGTGGGAAATTGATAAGTTAAATTAAAAGATTTATCAAAAACAAAACCAAACCCCGAAGGGATGACATGATTATAAAGTCAACAACTAACCTAACCACATCAAAAAACTATGTAACTATATGGTTCAATAAATTAAGATCTAAAACCTAACCCCAAAACTATCACTACCTATATTGCTCGTCGATTGAATAACTTCCTGGACCAGTTAAAAATAGCGCAACAAAGCCAAATAGATAAATCAATGACATTTCATAATCTCCAAAAGTGCTATTGGCATGAAAGACGAATACTGCTACGAACATGGCAATAATCAGAGGAATTAACGCAAGTCGTGTAAAAAGGCCGAGTATGACAAACAAAAAACAAATTCCTTCTGCGAAAAGAACCAAATAAAATGATATTTCTGAGCCTATACCTAATGGATCAGCAAATTGAATCTCTCTTCCTTGAAAAATCACTTTCCATTTGGGTAAACCATGACCAATAAAAATCCCTATACCTAGTCCAATTCTCAATAATAAAAGACCTATCCCTTCTCCTACTTTCCATTTTTTGTTTAATAATCCCGCCATAAATATTTCTTTTCAGTATGAGATAAATATAAATAAAAAAATTTTAAATCCAATAATTTATGATTTTTAAAACTGTGAAAAGAGTCTACAATTCACTAACTTTGCCAAAAATAATTGAAATGGGATCAGCAGAAAGAGAAATTGAGAGACAAAAGAAGTTAAAGATATTGTTAGACGATATCAATTCCAATGACGAAAAAAAGATAATCGCTGCCATTAAAGCACTTAAAGTGAATGGTGATGAAAGTGTAATCAGACCATTAGTTCAAATGTGGAATAACAATACTTTTCAATCTGTTCAGAATGAATTAACTGTATTTTTCAACGACTTAAAATCAAATTCTTCTGCATCTATTCTCATGGAAATTATCAATGATGAGCATTATAATAAGGTGCGACTTCCGCTTTTATCTTCCATTTGGAATAGTTCTGTAGATTACTCAGAATACCTAGAAGATTTTGTTCGTTTAGCTATCCACAATGACTTTATGATTGCCTTAGAGTGCTTAACCATCATAGAAAACCTTGAAGGTCCGTTTGAAGAACACCATGTTTTAGAGTCTGAAATAGCCCTTCGTGAGTATGCTGAACAGCAAAATTCAAATAAAACAGACGATGACCAAAAGCTTCACTTAATTAGAGAAATCGAACTGATAATTTCTTCAGTAAAGTTTCAATAAACACGCTTAATTTGAGCCTTACTGAACGTATATAAGAAAGCTACATGTTTTTAAAATAAACCATGTATTTCTGCATCAATAGATGAAATAATCTTTCCTAAATCTTCTGGAGATTCGTGATAATTATTATTATCGACATCCACGATAAGCAACTTTCCTTTGTCATAAGTTGAAATCCAAGCTTCGTAGCGTTCGTTAAGCCGCTTAAGGTAATCTAAACGTATTGACTCTTCATATTCTCTTCCTCTTTTTTGGATTTGCTGTACCAAAGTAGAGACGCTTGCACGCAGATAAATCAACAAATCTGGCGGAGATACAAAGGAGTCCATTAAATTAAATAATGAAAAATAATTTTCAAAATCACGCGTTGTCATCAAGCCCATCGAATGCAAGTTTGGAGCGAAAATATAGGCATCCTCATAAATTGTTCTGTCTTGAATCACCGCTTTATCCATCTCCTTAATTTCTTGAATTTGAGTAAAGCGACTATTCAAGTAATACACTTGAAGATTAAATGACCAACGTTGCATATCTTCATAGAAGTCATTTAAATACGGGTTTTGTGACACATCTTCATAATATGTTTGCCATTTGTAATGTTTGGCTAAAAGCTCTGTCAAGGTGGTCTTACCTGACCCTATATTTCCTGCTACAGCGATATGCATATTCTTAAATTTTTATGAAAGACTAAAATAATAATTTTGTTGAAACAATCTTGTTTTACTGCTTACGAATTAAGGAATATTTTTTAATTCCTTTTTTATCTTTAAAATACACGGTATTTCCAAAGACTTTAAAATCGAGAATCGCTGAAGAGGGCAAATCTACTTCAATGGAATCACCTGTCACTCGATTCACACGAATCAATTGCTTTGGTCTTAAAAAGTAAATGTACTTTTCTGTGGTTGAAATTTGTTTGGCTTGAACATCCTCAAACTTCCGTATTAAACTTCCGTATAAATCAAAAACAAAAACTCCATCACCTTTATAAAAAAGCAATAATTGATTCTGACTTTCTTTAATTGATGAAGGAATACTATTCTGCGTAATGGCGGTTAAGTTAGATATTTCAATTTGCTGTTTACTTGTTTTCACTCCTTCAAACCTTAGCAATCTAGAGTTTTGTTCATCATATACCCAAAAGCGTTTTGATTGATCTGAGTAACACACGTGAGTAGCGTAATCAACCGACAAATCAGCCAAATCAATTTTTCCTTCTTGAAAAGAAAGAGTATTGTCCACTATTCCTATCACTTGTTGATTTTCAGAAAAAACCAATGAATTCAACGAATGTCTTGCATCAATTATAGAAATCACACCAAAACCTTGCTCGCTTTGGGTAAAAACTAATTCAAAATTGTTGTTTAATTTATACAGTGTTCTTCCTTTCGAATAAATGATTTCCTCCAATGGATTAATATCCCACGCCTCAATATTTTCCTCATGATATTCTTCTTTCAGCGTCCATTCATAAGTCTGTCCAATTGCATTTAGAACAAATACGAAAAGCATTATTAAAACCGCAACTATTTTCTTCATAATAATAATTAAGAGCAAAAACTATGCTACAAAGGCTTTGCTGCCTTTTGGAATACCATAATTTCTTCAAAGAAATCACGATTATTAGCTAATCTAGGTACTTTATGCTGGCCTCCTAGTTTTTCTTTACTACTCAACCAATCGTCGAACAAGTTTTCTCGAGCCACATTGATTATTGGAGGCTGAAGCGACAAGTCAGCAGTTCTTTTTGCTTCGTAATCTGAGTTTACTTCACGAAGTTTTTCGTCTAAACTGGTGGTGAACAAGTACATATCAGAAGGCATTTTTTTAAATTCGATAAGCCATTCATGACCGCCTGCTTTTCCTTCTTCCATATACACTGGACATGCTGTATAGTCTTTAATTAGTGCTCCTGTTTGATCACAAGCATACTTCACAGCTACGTCTGCATTCTCTACGACCACTTCTTCACCAAAAACGTTGATAAAGTGTTTTGTTCGTCCTGTAACAATAAAGCGGTAAGGGTTCAGTTCAGTAAACTTAATTGTATCTCCGATAATATATCGCCACAATCCACCATTCGTAGAAATAACCAAGGCATAATTTACACCTAATTCAACTTCTTTAAGTCCCAGCACAGTTTTAGAATGAACTCCATCAAACTCACTCATTGGAATAAATTCAAAAAACACACCGTAATCCAGCATCAAAAGTAAATCGCCTACAATTTGGTCTTGGATGCCAAAAAAACCTTCTGAGGCGTTATATGATTCGACATAGTGCATATCGTCATGCGGTATAATTTTCTTAAACTCATTTTCATAAGGTTTGAAACTCACACCGCCATGCATAAGTAATTCAAGGTTTGGCCAAATATCTCGAATATCTTTTTTCCCTTTAATTTCTAGGATTCGATTGAGCAGCACAAGTGTCCAACTCGGGACTCCAGAAATACTTGACACATCCTCATCCATTGTTTCAATTGCCAATCTTTCGATTTTCTCTTCCCACTTACTCATCAAAGCTGTTTCTCGGGAAGGAATACGTTTAAACTCTACCCACCAAGGTAAATTTTTAAGAATAATTGAGGATAAGTCGCCCGTATAGCTGTCTGGTCTATTCATGTGCTGTTCCGCAGAGCCTCCTATTACAAGATGTTTCCCGCTATATATTTTGGAATCAGGAAAGTTAGCATAGTACATCGCTAACAAATCTTTTCCTCCTTTGTAGTGACAATCTTCTAAAGAATCTTTGGTGACAGGGATGAATTTACTTCGATCTGAAGTGGTTCCTGATGATTTAGCAAACCATTTTGTTTCACCAGGCCAAAGTACATTTTTTTCTCCTTCAATTGCACGGTTGATGTATGGCTTAATGCTTTCATAATCATGTAAAGGTACTTTTTTTGAAAAGTCTTGATAATTTTTAATGGATTCAAACCCATGCTTTTGCCCATAAATCGTTTTTCTTCCTGCTATCAATAGTGATTCAAGAAGTTCTTTTTGCACCTCAATTGGATACTTTCTAAAAAGATCTATCTGGTGCACTCGCTTTTTGATTATCCAGCTAAATATTGTATTAAATGGCATTATCTATATAATTTCATACGTGAAAGATAAAATAAAAATAGAGAAAAAACAACCTTTAGCTAAAAACTAACGTCATAAGATTAGGGTTTATAATAGGGTTTATTTAAAAATGGTTAAGTGATATGCTACATTACTTAGCCATTTTTTTTGAATAAAATAACCGCGTGACTTTCTTAATTCTTTTTCTTACTTACATCTCTTTGGAGTTTATTTATTCTTTCGAATAAAAATTCGTATTGGAACTCCTTTAAAATCAAAATGTAATCTCAATTTATTTTCTAAAAATCGTTTGTAGCTTTCAGGCACATACTGTGGTAAATTACAGTGAAACACAAAGGCTGGTGCGTGAGTTGGCAATTGTCTTACGTGTTTTATGTTGATCCATTTTCCTTTTAAAGCAGGTGGTGGAAACTTCTCAATTTCTTCCAACATTACTTTATTTAAGACATTTGTTTTTATTTTCTTGACTCTATTTTGGTATACTTCCATTGCCACTTCAAGGCTTTTGTGAATACGTTGCTTAGTTAAGGCAGAAACAAACAAGATAGGAACATCATTAAAAGGCGCCAATTGTTCTTTGATTTTATCTTCAAACTCTTTAGTTGTATGCGTATCTTTTTCTATTAAATCCCATTTATTTACAAGTACAACAATTCCTTTGTGGTTTCTTTCACACATATAATAAATGTGCAAATCTTGTTTCTGAATTCCTTCTGTAGCGTCTACCATAAAAATACAGACATCTGAGCTTTCAATGGCTCTTACAGATCTTAATACAGAATAATATTCAATATCTTCATGTACTTTACTTCGTTTTCTAATTCCAGCCGTATCTACTAAAATAAAGTCAAATCCAAAAGCAGAATAGCGTGTATTGACAGCATCTCGAGTTGTACCTGAAATTGGTGTTACGATATTTCGCTCTTTACCTACCAACGCATTTACGAGTGAAGATTTTCCTACATTTGGTTTTCCTACTATTGTAAATCTTGGTAAATCACTATCAGATTCGATAGTTTTCGTTTTAAACTCTTTAACAATATCGTCGAGCAATTCACCAGTTCCAGACCCACTTGCAGCAGCGATATCGTATACATCACCTACACCTAAAGCCCAAAACTCAGAAGATAGTCCCACGCTTTTTGCACTATCCACTTTGTTAGCAGCCACGAAGACCTTTTTATTGGTTTGCCTCAACAATTGTGCTACCCTTTCGTCTAAATCGGTAATACCGGTGGTCACATCCACTACAAAAACAATCACAGTGGCTTCTTCAAGGGCAATTTCAACCTGTTTATTTATCTCTGCTTCAAACACGTCATCTGACCCTCTTACATAACCTCCAGTATCAATTACGGAATATTCATAATCAGTCCACTCTCCTTTACCGTAAATTCGATCACGTGTCACTCCGCTCATCTCCTCGACAATAGCATTTCTTGACTCTGTCAACCGATTAAAGAGCGTAGATTTCCCCACATTAGGTCTTCCTACTATTGCGATTATATTGCTCATAATTAATATCCGTATTTTTTTAATTTCCCTTGATTATTCCTCCAATCTTTGTCTACTTTGACAAACGTTTCGAGAAACACATGTTTCCCTACAAACTTTTCTATGTCTTTTCGACTATCAATTCCAATATGTTTCAGCTGTTGTCCTTTAGCACCAATAATGATTCCTTTTTGGGACTCTCTTTCCACAATAATATTTGCACGAATTCGAATTAAATCAGGTTCTTCAATATAATCGACAACTTCAACTTGACATGCATACGGAACTTCTTTTTTAAGGTTTAAAAATATTTTCTCTCGAATAATTTCCGCAATAAAAAAGCGCATTGGTCTATCAGAAATAGACTCTTTATCAAAATATGGAGGAGATTCAGGTAAGAGTTCCAAGATAATATCCAAAATAGATTCAACATTGAAATTATGTAGTGCTGAAACAGGAAGAATTTTAGCATTTGGCAATTCTTCTTTCCAATACTTAATTCTTTCAGCTACATCTTCCTGTGATTTCAAATCTATTTTATTAATCAAACAGATGATGGGTATTTCTAATTTTTTAATTTTATCTAATGTTTCTTTGTGATTCATTGTATCTTCAAAAACATCAGTCACGAACAACAACACATCGGCATCTACTAGAGAGGACTCTACATATCCCATCATTGTTTCATGTAATTCGTATGCAGCATTCACTACACCAGGCGTATCAGAAAAAACAATCTGATAATCTTCATGGTTTAATATTCCTTTAATTCTATGGCGAGTAGTTTGTGCTTTGGAAGTAATTATTGATAGTTTTTCACCTAACAATTTATTCATCAATGTTGATTTTCCAACATTTGGACTTCCGACAATACTAACGAAACCAGATTTATGACTCATGTTTTAAAATTTAGTACAAAATTAAGCATCTACGTTGAATAACAAGAACTCTATAGACAAAAAAAAGAGGCTGCCTTCAAATTCAGACAGCCTCCACATATTAAATTCAAAAAAAAATTATTCTTCTTCGTCAGATTTTTTATTTTCTTTTTTAGGAGCTTCTTTTTTTTCTGTTTTAGTTTCAGGTTTTTCTTCCTTTTTTGCTTCCTTTTTAGGAGTTTCTTTCTTAGCTGCTTCTTTCTTTGGAGCTTCTTTTTCTGAAGTTTCTTCTTTTACTTCTGTAGATTCTTCAGTTGAAGATTTAGCTTCATTAGATTTAGCTGCAGTTTTTGAACCACCTCCTCTTCTAGAACGACGTGTTTTCTTTTCTTTTGGTTCTTTCACCATTAACTCGTTGAAGTCAACCAATTCGATCATACACATTTCCGCGTTATCTCCTAATCGATTACCCAATCTGATAATACGTAAATAACCACCTGGTCTATCAGCAATTTTCGGTGCAACCTCTCTGAACAATTCAGTTACTGCATCTTTATTTTGAAGATAACTAAAAACAACACGACGAGAGTGTGTTGAATCTGTTTTTGATTTCGTTAACAGAGGCTCAAGGTAAACACGTAGTGCTTTAGCTTTTGCAACGGTTGTGGTTATTCTTTTATGTTCAATAAGTGAGTTAGCCATATTAGAAAGCATTGCGTTTCTATGAGCTGCTTTTCTCCCTAAACTGTTTATTTTTTTACCGTGTCTCATTTTAATATCTTATATCCGTTTTTACTCTTTGTCTAGTTTATATTTATCAGTATTCATACCGAAAGACAAACCTTTAGAATCGATTAAGTCTTCTAATTCAGAAAGTGATTTTTTACCAAAGTTTCTAAATTTCAATAAATCATTTTTATTGTAGACTACTAAATCTCCTAAGGTATCCACATCCGCAGCTTTCAAGCAGTTTAATGCTCTAACTGATAAGTCAAGATCAATTAACTTTGTTTTTAGTAATTGACGCATGTGCAATGAAGTCTCATCAAACTCTTCAATTTCTGATTTAATTTCACTTTCCAGTGTAATTCTTTCATCAGAGAATAGCATGAAGTGATGGATAAGAATTTTTGCAGCTTCTTGTAATGCATCTTTAGGATGAATTGAACCATCAGTTGTGATATCGAAAATCAACTTTTCGTAGTCAGTTTTCTGTTCCACACGATAGTTTTCAATCGTATACTTAACGTTCTTAATAGGTGTAAAGATAGAGTCGATAAAAATCGTACCGAAAGCCGCATTAGGTAATTTATTTTCTTCTGCAGGTACATATCCACGACCTTTAATAATCTTCAATTCAATATCCAATTTCACAGAATTGTCCATGTGACAAATCACTAGGTCTGGATTTAGCACTTGAAATGCAGATGTAAATTTCCCAATATCACCAGCTGTAAAAGTTTCTTGACCTCCCACAGAGATAATTACTGTTTCCTCGTCTTGTTCTTTAATTTGCTGTTTAAAGCGTACTTGTTTAAGGTTCAACACTATTTCAGTTACGTCCTCAACTACACCTTTTATTGTTGTAAACTCGTGATCTACACCCTCAATTCTGATTGATGATATAGCAAATCCCTCTAATGAAGAAAGTAAAATACGTCTTAAAGCGTTACCTATTGTTATACCATATCCTGGTTCTAGTGGGCGGAACTCAAATTGTCCTTGATGCTCACTAGATTCAATCATGATCACCTTGTCAGGCTTTTGAAAGTCTAAAATAGCCATAATATATTTAATTTTATTTAGAGTAAAGTTCAACAATTAGCTGCGTATTGATATTTTCAGGTATCATTTCGCGCGTTGGTGTATTCATATAAGTACCAGACATAGATGCTGGGTCCCAACTTAGCCAATCATATTGTGCTGAACTAGCAGCAATTGAATTTGAAATTACTTCTAATGATTTTGATTTCTCACGAACGCCAACCACATCACCTTCACGTAATGTATAAGAAGGAATATTTACAACTTTTCCATTCACAGTAATATGCTTGTGCGTAACTAATTGACGAGCACCACTTCTAGTAGGAGAGATTCCTAAACGATAAACTGTATTGTCTAGTCTTGATTCACAAAGAACAAGTAAGTTTTCCCCTGTAATTCCAGTCATAGAAGAAGCTCTCTTAAAAATGTTTAAGAATTGACGTTCTAAAATACCGTAAGTGTATTTAGCTTTTTGCTTTTCTGTTAACTGAATAGAGTATTCTGATTGTTTTCCTCTTCTTCTATTTGGTCCATGTTGTCCTGGTCCGTATGCTCTTTTTTCCAGTGCTTTGTCTGGTCCAAAAATCGGTTCTCTAAAGCGACGTGCGATTTTTGATTTTGGTCCTGTATATCTTGCCATCTTAAATTTAAATTAAAGGGTTCTGAGAATTAAGGCATAGTCCTTCGTCAGTATTCAACCCATATTTGTTGTTTATAATAAAAAAATAATTAAACTCTTCTACGTTTTGGAGGTCTACATCCATTATGAGGTAATGGTGTAACATCAATAATTTCAGTTACTTCAATACCTGAGTTATGTATTGCTCGAATTGCTGATTCTTTACCAGTACCAGGTCCTTTCACAAATACTTTTACTTTACGTAATCCGAAGTCATGCGCTTCTTTAGCACAATCCTCTGCTGCAACTTGTGCTGCATAAGGCGTGTTTTTCTTAGAACCTCTGAAGCCCATTTTTCCTGCTGAAGACCAAGAAATTACTTGTCCTTTAGCATTAGTTAAAGAAACGATTACATTGTTAAAGCTTGCTTGGATATGCGCTTCACCAATGGCGTCAACCTTAACGTTTTTCTTCTTCTTTTGATTATTCTTTGCCATATTAATAACTATTATTTAGTTGCACTTTTCTTGTTAGCAACAGTTTTTCTTCTACCTTTTCTTGTTCTAGAGTTGTTTTTAGTTCTTTGTCCTCTAAGCGGCAATCCGATTCTGTGACGTACACCTCTGTAACAACCAATGTCCATAAGGCGTTTAATATCTAGCTGAACTTCTGAACGAAGCGCACCTTCAACCTTAATTTCATTAATACTGTTACGAATTAAAGCCACTTGATCATCTGTCCAATCAGACACTTTAATGTTTTCGTCGATTCCATTCTCATTAAGAATCTTTTTCGCTGTGCTACGTCCAATACCGTAGATAGATGTTAATCCTATAACACCTCTTTTGTTTTTTGGTAGATCTATTCCTGCAATTCTCGCCATAATTTTACAATTTCTTACCCTTGTCTTTGTTTAAGTTTTGGGTTCTTTTTGTTTATAACGTAAACTCTTCCTTTTCGTTTAATGATTTTACAATCATCTGTTCGTTTTTTTACTGAAGCTCTTACTTTCATTTTACTTAAATTTTACGCGTTGATGTACAACGATTTTTTATTTATATCTAAACGTAATTCTCCCTTTTGTTAAATCATAAGGAGACATTTCTACTTTAACACGATCTCCAGGTAAAATTTTAATGTAGTACATTCTCATCTTACCAGAAATGTGCGCGGTTATCACGTGTCCATTTTCCAACTCAACTCTAAACATTGCGTTAGATAATGCTTCAATGATTGTTCCGTCTTGTTCTATTGATTTTTGTTTTGCCATTAATTAAATACCTTTCTTTTTACATTCCAGACAACTCACCTTGTGTGCGTCGTCCTCTAATTTTAGTTCCTTCCATTAATCCATCATAGTGACGATTTAATAGATAAGATTCAATTTGTTGAAGAGTATCTAAAACAACTGCAACCATAATTAAAAGGGATGTTCCTCCAAAGAACATTGCAAATCCATCACCAACTCCAAACTGCACTGCTATTGCTGGAATTATTGATATAATTGCTAAAAAGACTGATCCAGGCAACGTAATTTTAGATACTAATTCGTCTATAAAGTTTGCAGTTTCAGTACCTGGTCTAATTCCAGGAATAAAACTACCACTTCTCTTCATGTCATCTGCCATCTTCTTAGGATTAATCATAATCGCTGTATAGAAATAAGTAAAGATGATAATTAAGAAGAATAGTACGAAGTTATACCAGAATCCGAATATACCGAATTGTTGTTCGATTAACATTACAGGTACAGTCATAATTGCTTGTGCAAAAATGATAGGCATGACCCCTGCAGCATTAACTTTAATTGGTATATAAGACCTTTCTCCTTGAGTTGTTGCTCCACCTCTTCCTCCAGCTACTCGTTTTGCATAATTCAAAGGTATTTTTCTCACCCCTTGAACAATGAGTACGGTAACCATAATAATTAGCATGAAGACGATTGCTTCTACAACTACAATTAAGAAAGAGTGTTGAGCTGTCTCAGCGATAAAAGAAGATGGTAGATGTGCGATAATCCCCACAGTAATTAATAAAGAAATACCGTTTCCTACTCCTCTATCAGTAATACGTTCACCTAGCCATACAGCGAACATAGCACCTGCAACCAGTACAAGAATTGATTGGAACCACCATAATGGAGAGTTCATAAATTCAGCTGGAATTGCATCTCTTCCTGCTACATACAGGGAAAGATATCCTGGTGCTTGAACTGAACAAATGATAATAGTTAAGATACGCGTGTAATTATTAATTTTCTTTTGTCCACTTTCACCTTCTTGTTGCATTTTCTGTACTGCTGGTACAGCCATCCCCATAAGTTGCATGATAATAGATGCAGAAATATAAGGCATAATTCCTAGGGCTAAAAAGGAAGCGTTAGTAAATCCACCTCCTGAAAGCAATCCTAACAAGCCTTCAAGTGTTCCTGCTTCGCCACCATCAGTAGCTAGTTTTGAGCTATCTACTCCTGGTAACACAATAAACGAACCAATACGGAATACAAGGATTAAAGAAAAAGTCACTAATAGTCTTTTTCTTAACTCCTTGACACTCCAAATATTCTTTAAATTCTCTATTAATCTTTTCATCTGGGTAAAATAGTTTGCAAATATAATTAGATTTCTGAACAATTACCACCTTTTGCTTCAATATCAGCTTTTGCTGATGCTGAAAACTTGTGAGCAGTAACGTTTATTTTTGCTGTTAACTCACCTCTACCAAGGATTTTTACCATTTCTTTGTTTCCTAAAAGACCGTTTTCACGTAAAACTTCTGGATTAATATCCGTAATATTTTTACGATCCACTAAATCTTGTATTACATCAAGATTTACAGCTTTATATTCTTTTCTATTGATGTTAGTAAAGCCGTATTTAGGTACACGTCTTTGAAGTGGCATTTGTCCACCTTCGAAACCTATTTTCTTACTATAACCAGATCTAGATTTTGCTCCTTTGTGTCCTCTTGTTGAAGTACCTCCGTAGCCTGAACCTTCTCCACGTCCAATTCTACGTTGATTATGCGTAGAGCCTTTAGCTGGTTTTAACTTATTTAAATTCATTGTTTTCAATTTTAAATGTTTTATTCAACCACCTCTACTAAATGTTGCACTTTAGCAATCATTCCAAGGATTTGAGGTGTAGCTTCTTTTTCAAGTACTTGATTTAATTTTTTAAACCCTAACGCTTTCACAGTGTCTTTTTGACGTTGTGTACGGTTAATTGTACTTCTTACATATTTAATTTTAATTGTATTTGCCATCTGTAAAAATATTAACCATTAAACACTTTATCCATTGTTATTCCGCGTTGTCTTGCTACTGTAGCAGCATCTCTCAACTGTGATAAAGCTTCCATTGTAGCTTTCACAACGTTAATTGGATTCGAAGATCCTTGAGATTTTGCTAATACATTGTGAACTCCTGCGCTTTCAAGAACTGCACGCATAGAACCACCTGCAATCACACCTGTACCCTCAGAAGCTGGTTTAAGTAAAACTCTAGCCCCACTGTATCTTCCTTTTTGAGAGTGAGGTATTGTTCTATTTAAAATTGGAACTCTGATAAGGTTTTTCTTTGCATCATCAATTGCTTTTGCAATTGCTTCGGTTACTTCGTTTGCTTTACCAAGTCCATAACCAACGATACCGTCACCATTTCCTACTACAACTGTAGCAGAGAAACTAAACGTTCTTCCTCCTTTGGTTACTTTGGTCACACGATTAACCGCTACTAATCTGTCAACTAACTCTAAGTCAGCTGGCTTAACTCTATTATTAACTTTTGCTGCCATATTCTTAAAATTTTAATCCTCCTTCTCTTGCACCATCAGCTAGCGATTTTACTCTACCATGATACAAGTATCCATTACGGTCAAACTTTACTTCCTCTACATTCGCTTTAAGCGCTTTTTCAGCAAGAATTTTACCTACAATTTTCGCTTGTTCGACTTTAGGAAGGCCTTCACATTCTTTTACTCCCTGAGAAGATGCAGAAACAATCGTTACCCCCTCTTCGTCATTGATGATTTGAGCGTAAATTTGTTTATTGCTTCTATACACAGAAAGTCTTGGAAGTGCTTTCGTACCCGTTAAATTTTTACGGATTCTTCTCTTAATTTTAGCTCTTCTAGCTACTTTATCTAATGCCATTTTACTACTTAATTATTAAGGTTATTTACCTGCTGCTTTACCAGCCTTTCTTCTAACATACTCACCTTGGATACGGATACCTTTACCTTTATAAGGTTCTGGTTTACGGAAGGAACGAATTTTGGCAGCTACTTGTCCTAAGAGTTGTTTATCTGAAGACTCTAATGTAACAACTGGTGCTTTACCTTTAGCAGTTTCTGCAGTCACCTTAATTTCATCTGGTATTTGAAAAACAATAGGGTGTGAAAAACCAACAGACAAAGTCAATAATTGACCTTGTGCTTCGGCTCTATATCCAACACCTATTACTTCCAATACTTTTTTGTACCCTTCCGATACACCTTGAATCATGTTTAAAACAAGTGTTCTGTAAAGACCATGTTTTGCTCTATGATCAGGTGCGTCCGATGCGCGGTTAAATACGATTTCACCATTATCGATTTCAACTGTAATAGAAGGATCGATTTCTTGTGTTAAAGTTCCTTTTGCTCCTTTCACAGTAATAATGGTTCCATCCACTTTTACTTCTACACCACTCGGGATGCTTACTGGGGATTTACCTATCCTTGACATTGTTTAATATTACTTATTGTTAATTAATAAACGTAACAAAGTACTTCTCCTCCTATATTTTGCACTCTTGCCTCTTTATCAGTCATCAAGCCTTTTGAGGTTGAGATGATAGCGATTCCAAGTCCATTTAATACACGAGGTAGTTCTTTTGAGTTACTATACTTTCTTAATCCTGGAGTAGATACACGCTCTAACATAGTTATAGCTGGTACCTTCGTCGATGGATTATACTTAAGTGCAATTTTAATTACTCCTTGTTTATTATCATCTTCAAGTTTGTAGTTAGCAATGTATCCTTTTTCAAATAGGATTTTAGCCATTGCTACCTTTACTTTTGAAGCTGGTATTTCAACAATTTTCTTGTTTACACTATTCGCATTTCTAATGCGAGTTAAAAAATCTGCTATTGGATCTGTATTCATATCTTTTCTATTCTATAGATTACCAACTTGCTTTTTTGATTCCAGGAATCTTTCCTGATAAAGCCATTTCTCTAAACGTCACACGTGAAATACCGAATTGTCTCATATATCCTCTTGGACGTCCTGTTAAATTACAACGATTATGTAATCTAACTTTAGAAGAGTTCAAAGGCAATTTTTGAAGTGCTTCCCAGTCTCCAGCTTCTTTTAAAGCTTTACGTTTCTCAGCATACTTTTCAACTAAAGCTTGTCTTTTGCGCTCACGCGCTTTCATTGATTCTTTTGCCATAATAAAAATTATTTTGTAAATGGAAATCCGAAAGCATCTAATAAAGCTTTTGCTTCTTCGTCACTTTCAGTTGTTGTTACAAAGGTAACATCCATTCCTAAAATCTTGTTTACTTTATCTATATCTATTTCTGGGAATATAATGTGTTCTTTAATTCCCATATTGAAGTTACCACGTCCGTCAAATCCTTTTGAAGACACACCTCTAAAATCACGTGTACGAGGTAAAGCGACAGAAATTAGTCGATCTAAGAACTCATACATACTGTCGCCACGAAGAGTTACTTTCGTTCCGACAGGCATTCCTTTTCTCAATTTGAAATTAGAAACGTCCTTTTTAGACAATGTGGCTACAGGTTTTTGACCAGCTATAAGCGCAATATCTTCAATCGCATAATCGATAATTTTTTTATCTGCAACCGCTTCTCCAATACCTTGTGAGATAACAATTTTCTCAAGTTTAGGAACTCGCATTACAGATTTAAACGCGAATTGTTTTTTCAAAGCAGGAACTATTTCCTCTTTGTACTGTTTTTTTAATCTTGGAATATAACTCATCACTATATTTCTTCTCCTGTTTTCTTAGCGTATCGAACTAGCTTTCCATCCTTGTTTGCTTTGCGTCCAACGCGTGTTGGTTCGCCTTTCACAACAAGCATGAGGTTGGAAATATGAAGACCCGCTTCTTTCTCCACAATTCCACCTTGAGGGTTTCTTGCATCTGGTTTATTGTGTCTTTTTACAAGATTAACACCTTTAACTGTTACTCTTTCTTTAAGTCTATCAATAGCCAGAACTTCTCCTTCTTGACCTTTGTGCTCACCGGTAATTACTCTAACGGTATCACCAACTTTAATGTGTAATTTCTTTTGCATAATTTTACGATTTTAAAGTACTTCAGGAGCTAGTGAAACAATTTTCATATAATTGTTATCTCGTAATTCCCTTGCAACTGGTCCAAAAATACGAGTTCCCCTCATTTCACCTGCTTGGTTTAATAAAACCACTGCATTGTCATCAAAACGAATGTATGATCCATCTGGTCGACGAATTTCTTTCTTCGTTCTTACTATCACAGCCGTGGCTACTTGTCCTTTTTTGACGTTCCCAGAGGGCATTGCACTCTTTACAGTAACTACTATCTTATCTCCAATAGAAGCGCTTTTTCTATTAGTACCGCCTAACACACGGATACATAATACTTCTTTTGCGCCACTATTGTCAGCTACTGAAAGTCTTGATTCTTGTCGTATCATTTCTAACGATTATTTTGCTCTTTCAATAATTTCAATTAATCTCCAATTCTTTGTTTTTGACAAAGGTCTACACTCACGAACACGAACAGTATCTCCGATATTGCATTCGTTTTTTTCATCGTGGGCCACAAATTTAGAAGATTTTTTGATGAATTTACCATACTTTGGGTGTTTTACTTTTCTTTCCACTGTAATTACGATGGATTTATCCATTAAATTACTAGTAACTACACCCACTCTTTCTTTCTTAACTAAAACCTGATTATTCATATCAAATCAATTTTACTCGCCAGCATTTAAGCTTGACTACTTCGTTTGGTCAATTCTGTATTCAATCTTGCGATTGTCTTTCTCAGGTTTCTAATCTGAAGTGGATTTTCTAAGTATGACACTTTATGCGTCATAATCAATTTTTCCATCTGTTCAGTAGATGAGCTAAGACGATCTTTCAGATCTTCTAATGATAATTGACTGATTTCTTCTTGTTTCATTTTACTAACTATTTAGCTGGGTTTGTGTAATCATAACGTGTTACGAACTTACATTTTATCGGAAGTTTTTGTGCTGCTAAACGAAGTGCTTCTTTAGCTACTTCATAAGAAACTCCATCTGCTTCAAATAAAATACGTCCTGGACGTACAACAGCCACCCAGTGACTTGGTGCACCTTTACCTTTCCCCATACGAACTTCTGCAGGTTTTGACGTTACAGGTTTGTCTGGGAAAATTCGGATCCACACCTTTCCTTCTCTCTTCATGTATCGAGTAACGGCAATACGTGAAGCTTCGATTTGTCTAGATGTAATCCAAGCAGGTTCCAATGCTTTTAGCCCAAAAGATCCAAAAGCAACCGTGTTTCCTCTTTGAGCAAGTCCAGTATTTCTTCCCTTTTGTGCTTTCCTAAATTTGGTTTTCTTTGGTGATAACATTTTTAGTAATTTTTTTAAAAGTTAAATTATTTTTTCTTTCTTCTAGCACCACCAGAACGTCGACCTGAACCTTTTTTCTGAGATCTCAGCTCAATATTTGGTGAAAGATCACGCTTACCAAAAACTTCACCCTTACAGATCCATACCTTGATACCGATACGTCCGTAAGTAGTGTGCGCTTCAGCAAGAGCATAATCAATATCAGCTCTAAAAGTATGCAAAGGAGTTCTTCCTTCTTTATACATTTCACTACGAGCCATTTCCGCACCATTTAAACGACCTGATATTTTGATTTTAACACCTTCTGCCCCCATTCTCATAGTTGAGGCAATAGACATTTTAATCGCTCTTCGGAAAGAAATACGTGCTTCAATTTGACGAGCAATATTATCTGCAACAAGTTGAGCATCCAATTCAGGACGTTTAATCTCAAAAATGTTGATTTGGATTTCTTTATTCGTCAATTTTTTCAGCTCTTCCTTTAGCTTATCTACTTCTTGACCACCTTTACCAATAATCACTCCTGGACGTGATGTATTGACAGTAACAGTCACCAACTTTAAAGTTCTTTCGATGATGATTTTTGAAATACCAGCACGTGATAAACGCGCATTAAGATATCTTCTGATTTTATCATCTTCTACAATTTCATCAGAATAGTCAGACCCTCCATACCAGTTAGAATCCCAACCGTGGATATATCCTAATCTATTTCCTATCGGATTAGTTTTTTGTCCCATTTTCTAATTTTTTATACCGTCCACGACAATACGTACGTGGTTGGATCGTTTTCTAATTCTATGCGCTCTACCTTGAGCTGCTGGACGAATTCTTTTCAGCATTCCTCCTTGTGAAACCTCAATAGTTTTCACAATCAGCTCTTCTTCCTCCAAATTTTTATCTTCATTTTTAATCTCCCAATTCGCAATTGCTGAGCGTAATAATTTGGATAGACTAACGGAAGCTTCCTTTGGATTATGTTGCAATATGTTTAACGCTTTATTTACTTCTACTCCTCTAATAAGATCTGCAACTAATTTCATCTTACGAGGTGAGATTGGAGAGTTATTAAGAGATGCAAAAGCAATGCTCTTATTTGCCTCCTTTCTTTCTTCTGCTTTTATTCTTTTTCTAGCACCCATGACATGAAGTTTTAGTTATCTTCTTTTATCTTTTTTGTTACCAGCATGTCCTCTGAAGTTACGCGTAGGTGCGAACTCTCCAAACTTATGCCCTACCATATTCTCAGTTACATAAACTGGAATAAACTTATTTCCATTGTGAACAGCAATTGTCAAACCAACAAAATCAGGTGTAATTGTAGAGGCACGAGACCAAGTTTTAATTACACTCTTAGAGTTTGAAGCTTGAGCTGCTTCCACTTTTTTCATTAATTTATAATGAACATATGGGGGTTTTTTCAACGAACGACTCATAATCTATTTCTTTCTTTTCTCGATGATAAACTTGTCTGAATATTTCTTTGGAGCACGTGTTTTGTATCCATTAGCTGGAATACCATTACGTGACCTTGGATGACCTCCAGCGTGGCGTCCTTCCCCTCCACCCATTGGGTGATCAACCGGGTTCATCGCTACACCTCTCACTCGAGGACGACGACCTAACCATCTTGAACGACCTGCTTTTCCAGATCTAGTTAAACTATGGTTATGATTAGAAGTTACTCCAACCGTAGCCATACAAGAAGTTAAAATCATACGTACTTCTCCTGAAGGTAATTTAAAAATACCATACTTCCCGTCACGTGCAATAAGTTGTGCGGATGTACCCGCACCACGTGCTATAGCTCCACCTTTACCAGGTTTAAGCTCAACATTGTGTACTGTTGTTCCTAATGGAATGTCTGACACATACATAGCATTTCCTACATTAGGAGTTGCTGTTTTTCCAGAGACAACAGTATCGCCTACTTTTAGTCCCTCAGGAGCTAAAATATAGCGTTTTTCACCATCTTTATAGAAAAGCAAAGCAATATTAGCCGTACGGTTTGGATCGTACTCAATACTCTTTACTGTCGCAGGAATATCAGTCTTATCTCTTTTAAAGTCGATAACACGATATTTGTGCTTGTGACCTCCTCCGATATTACGTGTTGTCATTCGTCCATCGTTGTTTCTCCCCCCAGACTTTTTGTGTGGAGCGATCAACGATTTCTCAGGTTTTGACGTTGTAATTTCTGAGTAATCACTGATGATTTTGTGTCTTTGCCCTGGAGTTGTAGGCTTGAATTTTTTAAGACCCATTTTCAATTAATTAAACATTAGTAAATAAATCAATCGTTTCTCCTTCCGCAACTGTGATAATTGCTTTCTTATAGCGTTTATCACGTTGTTCAACGATACCTTTGTTAGTAAATTTAACAGAGGGTTTTCCACCGCCATAATTCATGGTACGAACAGACTCAACTGTAACGTCATACATCCTCTCGACGGCCTTTTTAATTTCTATCTTATTTGCCCTGTGGTCAACAATAAAAGTGAATCTGTTGTTGTTTTCACTATCTAATGTTGCTTTCTCGGTAATAAGAGGTTTTTTAATAATTGTGTTCATCACAAATTAGTTTAAAATCTTTTCAATTACTTCAACTGCTTCTTTAGCAATTACAATTTTCTTAGCATTTAATACGTCGTACGTATTTAAAGAGTCTGCAGAAACAACTTTTGTGTTCTTAAGATTTCTTGCGGCTTTGTAGCTGTTGTCATTCGCATTGCTTACAACAAACAAAACTTTATCATTCTCTAACTTTAGAGAGTTTAAAACCGAAATGAAATCTTTTGTTTTTGGAGAATCAAACTTCAAGCCCTCTAACACAAGAACACTGTCTTCTTTTGCTTTATAAGAAAGCGCAGATTTTCTAGCTAATCGTTTAAGCTTTGTGTTTAACTTAAAACTATAATCTCTTGGACGAGGTCCAAATGCACGTCCTCCACCTACAAAAATAGGTGATTTAATAGAACCCGCACGTGCAGTTCCCGTACCTTTTTGTTTCTTAATCTTTTTTGTACTCCCAGTAATATCTGCTCTTTCTTTCGACTTGTGCGTACCTTGACGTTTGTTTGCAAGATATTGCTTAACATCTAAATAAATTGCATGATCATTTGGCTCAATTCCAAAAATTGAGTCAGATAAAACAACTTTATCTTTAGCAGCTTTTCCTTTTATATCTAAAACTTTTGCTTCCATTATTTCTCAATTATTACGATTGAACCTTTAGGTCCTGGGATAGAACCTTTAACTACTAAAATATTCTTATCAGCCATTACCTTTAACACCTGTAAGTTTTGGATAGTTACCTTCTCATTCCCCATACGACCAGCCATCTTTTTCCCTTTAAAGATCCTTCCTGGTGTAGAAGCGTTTCCGATAGACCCTGACGATCTCAACATTCCATTTTGACCGTGAGTACGTTCAGAACCGGCAAATCCATGACGTTTTACAACTCCTTGAGTACCTTTACCTTTTGAAGTCCCAGATACATCAACGTAATCTCCTTCAACAAAGATTTCAGCTGTAAGTTCATCTCCAAGTTTGTAATCGTGATCAAACGATTTAAACTCAACCAACTTGCTTTTCGGTGTGGTTTTAGCTTTTTTGAAGTGACCTTTTAATGCATTCGGAGTGTTTTTTTCTTTACGCTCTCCGTAGCCTATTTGAATGGCATCATATCCATCTCTGTCACTCGTCTTTACTTGTGTTACTACACAAGGACCAGCCTCTATCACTGTGCATGGTGTTGCCTTACCCTCGACACTGTAGATACTAGTCATTCCGACTTTTCTTCCAATTAATCCTGGCATCCTTTTAATTATTATAAGTTAAACTTTTATTTCTACATCAACCCCACTCGGTAACTCTAAGCGCATTAAAGCATCAACAGTTTTTGAAGAAGAACTATAGATATCTAACAATCTTTTGTAAGAACATAGTTCAAACTGCTCACGCGCTTTTTTGTTAACGTGAGGTGATCTTAATACAGTATAAATTCTTTTGTGCGTTGGTAGAGGAATTGGTCCACTCACTACAGCACCTGTAGTTTTTACTGTTTTTACGATTTTCTCAGCTGATTTATCAACTAAGTTATAATCGTATGACTTCAATTTTATTCTAATTTTTTGACTCATTCTTTAAATATATTAAGCGGTAACATCTCCTTTTGCTTTAGCAATAACTTCGTCAGCGATATTTTTCGGACAAACATCATAATGTGAGAACTCCATTGTTGAAGTTGCACGTCCTGATGAAAGTGTTCTTAACGTAGTTACATAACCAAACATTTCTGATAATGGAACAATTGCTCTTACAACTTTAGCTCCATGACGGTCATCCATTCCTTGCATTTGACCACGTCTTCTGTTTAAATCAGCCACAACGTCTCCCATATTCTCTTCTGGCGTAACAACTTCCAACTTCATAATTGGCTCTAACAATTCTGGTTGTGCCTTTGGAAGCGCATGACGATAAGCTAATTTAGCAGCTAATTCGAAAGATAAAGAATCAGAGTCAACTGCGTGGAAAGATCCATCAATTAGCTCAACTACCATGGCATCAACAGGGTATCCTGCTAAAACTCCATGCTTCATTGCATCTTCGAAACCTTTTTGAACAGATGGAATGTATTCTTTAGGAACGTTACCACCTTTAATGCTATTAATAAACTCTAGACCAGATTTAGTTTCATCTTCTTGAGGGCTAATCTTAACAACAATATCAGCGAATTTACCACGTCCTCCAGATTGTTTTTTGTACACTTCTCTATGTTCTGTGGATGCTGAAATTTTCTCTTTGTATGAAACTTGTGGTTCACCTTCGTTCACTTCAACTTTAAACTCACGTTTTAAACGCTCGATTAAAACCTCAAGGTGTAACTCACCCATACCTGAAATCACAGTTTGTCCATTTTCCTCATTTGTAGAAATCTGGAATGTTGGGTCTTCCTCAGCTAATTTATTCAAACCAACTGAAAGACGATCAACGTCTGCTTTTGTTTTCGGTTCAATAGCAATTCCAATTACTGGGTCAGGGAAAGACATTGACTCAAGAACGATTGGATTTTTCTCGTCACAAAGTGTATCCCCTGTACGAATATCTTTAAATCCAACTGCTGCACCAATATCTCCAGCTTCCAATACTTCAATTGCATTTTGCTTACTTGAGTGCATTTGGAATAACCTAGAAATTCTTTCTCTCTTTTGAGTACGTGTATTATATACGTATGAACCTGCTTCAATTTTACCTGAATAAGCTCTCACAAAGCATAAACGTCCAACAAATGGGTCTGTTGCAATTTTAAATGCTAATGCTGAAGTTGGCTCGCTCACTGATGGATGTCTAACTTCAGTTTCTCCAGTTTGAGGATTAACTCCTTCAATTGCCTGAATATCAAGCGGAGAAGGCAAGAATGCCATAACCGCATTCAATAAAGTTTGTACTCCTTTATTTTTGAAAGATGATCCACACATAATTGGAGTAATCTCCATATTCACAGTAGATTTTCTAATAGCAGACATGATTTCTTCGTACGTAATCGAATCTGGATCTTCGAAGAACTTCTCCATTAAAGCGTCATCTGACTCAGCAACAGCTTCAATTAGATTATTTCTATATTCTACCACTTGGTCAGCCATATCTGCTGGAATGTCAACCTCTTCGTATGTCATTCCATAATCCTCCTCATTCCAAACAATTGCCTTGTTTTCAATCAAGTCAACTACCCCTACAAATGTATCTTCCACACCGATAGGTAATTGAAGAGGTACAGGATTTCCTCCTAATCTCTCTTTAATTTGTGCGATAGTACCTAAAAAATCTGCACCTGCACGGTCCATTTTATTAATGAATCCGATTCTTGGCACACCATACTTGTCAGCTTGTCTCCAAACCGTCTCTGATTGAGGTTCAACCCCTGACGCAGCACAGAACAATGCTACTGCACCGTCCAACACTCTCAAAGAACGCTCTACCTCTACTGTAAAGTCCACGTGTCCTGGTGTATCAATTATGTTAATCTTATAATCTTGATTTTCATAATTCCATGTAGCTGTCGTAGCTGCCGAAGTAATTGTAATACCTCTTTCTTGCTCTTGCTCCATCCAGTCCATCACTGCAGACCCGTCGTGAGTCTCTCCAAGTTTATGACTAATTCCTGTGTAAAAAAGAATTCGCTCCGTTGTTGTAGTTTTACCCGCATCAACGTGAGCCATAATCCCAATATTTCTTGTGTATTTTAAATCTCTTTTTGACATAACTTATTTATTTTTCTAGAATCTAAAGTGTGAGAATGCTTTATTAGCTTCTGCCATTCTTAAAGTATCTTCTTTCTTTTTAAATGCACCACCCTCTTCTTTAGACGCAGAAATAATTTCATTTGCTAAACGCAGAGCCATAGTTTTCTCATTGCGTTTACGTGAAAAAGTTATCATCCACTTCATAGCCAACGATTGTTTTCTTCCATCACGAACTGGCGTTGGAATCTGGAAAGTAGCACCTCCCACACGACGGCTTCTTACCTCTACACTTGGCGTTACATTATCAATAGCTTTCTTAAAAACTTCTAATCCTGACTGACCTTCAAGCTTTTCCTCTACGATATCAATTGCTTCATAAAAAATTTTGAAAGCTAAACTTTTCTTACCATCAAGCATTAAGTTGTTCACGAACTTAGTTACTTGCTTATCATTGAATCTTGGATCCGGAAGGATCTCAATTTTTTTCGCTTTTTTTCTTCTCATGACTACGTTTTATTTTTTAGGTCGTTTTGTACCATACTTAGATCGACGCTGTGTTCTTCCTTCCACACCTGCGGTATCTTCTGCACCACGAACAATGTGATAACGAACACCTGGAAGGTCTTTAACTCTCCCTCCTCGTACTAACACCATAGAGTGTTCTTGAAGGTTGTGACCTTCTCCTCCGATGTAAGCATTGACTTCCTTACCATTAGTTAAACGTACTCTGGCTACCTTTCTCATAGCTGAGTTTGGCTTCTTCGGCGTAGTGGTGTACACACGTACACATACACCTTTTCGCTGCGGACAAGAATCAAGTGCTGCTGACTTGGTCTTCTTTACCGGTGCTGTTCTGCCCTTTCGAACTAGTTGCTGAATAGTTGGCATACTCTAATTTTAAATTTAATTTTATTACATTAATATTACTCTCAAAAAACACTTTGAGGGGTGCAAATATAGGCAATTATTTTAAGAATCAAAATATTATTAAAAAAAGATGAACTTTTTTCTTGTAAAAATGTTCCTATAGAATTTTGACCTTCACTTAGGTGGGAAAAAGAAGGTCTTGAATTAAACCACTTTTTTACACACTCAATTCTGAGATACCTTATCTTTTATCATTTTTAATTGCTAAACTTTCTTTAGCTTGTTCTACTTTAAAGATTTTCGCATCTACTATAAACGTAGCAAACGGCAAAAGTGAAGCACCATATGCGAGTAAATTTACTTTTAAAGACCATTTTTTGTCAAGATTAACGATAAAAACCATCAAGCAATACAAGACAAACAATATTCCATGAGCCATTCCTACGACTTTATTTGGCCCAGTTATGTCATAAATGTATTTAAGCGGCATTGTGAGACCAAACGCCAGGTATGATATCCCCTCTATTAACGCAAGTAATCTGAGTACTCCTAACTTTGTTGAAAAATTCATTTTTTTTCGCGTAAAAATACAAAGATATTCCAATTATATAGCCAATCACATCGCACAAATCGACTTTATACCCCTCCCCAATTCAAAAAAGTACTTGATTAAATTCTATCCTACCTTTTTATATATGACATTTTTCCCTTCGAGTATTCTGTAAACCAGAACATCAACTATAAAATGTAATTCCTCTATGACAAATTAAATGTTAAAGAAGTTTACCTTCTTCTCTCTTTCTTTTTTATCTTTGTTTCAAGTCCTAAATTGGTAATATTAAGTAATACAGAAATTATATAAGCATGAGTTTTTTAGACGAATTAAATGGAAGTCAGCGAGCTGCTGTGGAGAATATTGATGGCCCAATGATGGTAATCGCAGGAGCAGGATCAGGAAAAACTAGAGTGCTTACATATAGAATTGCTAATCTGATCAATAAAGGGGTTGACCCTTTCTCTATTCTTGCCCTAACCTTTACTAACAAAGCTGCAAAAGAAATGAAAGATCGTATTGTTTCTATTGTAGGAAGCAGTGAGGCAAGAAACATAACAATGGGTACATTCCACTCCGTATTTGCTAAAATTCTATACGCAAATGCCAATAAAATAGGTTATCCTTCCAATTTTACTATCTACGATACGCAAGATACGAAGAGTTTGCTTAAAACAATTACCAAGGAATTTGGACTTGATGATAAAGTGTATAAGCCTGGAATAGTTTATGGAAGAATTTCAAGTGCGAAAAACAACCTCATCTCTCCAGAAGCATACGAAGATAATGCAAATATTATAAGTGAAGATCGCCTTTCGAGAATGCCTGATTTATACAAAATTTATAAAGAATATCAACTTCGGTGCTTTCGAGCAGGCGCAATGGACTTTGATGACTTGCTTTATCAAACCAATATATTGCTACGCGACTTCCCTGATGTTCTTCATTATTATCAACATAAATTCAAATATGTACTCGTAGATGAGTATCAAGACACAAACTATTCTCAGTACTTGATTGTAAAAAAATTGTCGGCTCTTTATGAAAACATTTGTGTCGTTGGTGATGACGCACAAAGCATCTACTCATTCCGTGGGGCAAATATGGAGAACATTTTAAACTTTAGGAAAAACTACCCAGATTACAAGCTCTTTAAACTTGAACAAAATTACAGAAGCACGAGTACAATCGTAAAAGCGGCTAACAGTATTATTCTTCACAACAAAGACCAAATAAAAAAAGAAGTTTGGACACATAACGAAGAAGGCCAAAAAATCAAAGTTTTACGTTGCTTAACTGACAATGAAGAAGGTAGGATTATCTCAAAAATGATTGCAGATATAAAGGAAAAAGAGGGCTTAAATTTTAAAGACTTTGCCATTCTTTATCGAACAAATGCTCAATCTCGTTCATTTGAAGAGTCAATGAGAAAAATGAACTTACCGTACAAGATTTATGGTGGACTTTCTTTCTATCAAAGAAAAGAAATTAAAGATTTGATTGCGTATTATCGATTAACGGCAAACCATAACGATGAAGAAGCTTTAAAACGAATTATCAATTACCCAAAACGAGGAATAGGCAACACTACCATTGAAGCAATTACTCATGCTTCTAGACAATACGGCGTTTCTCTTTGGGATATAATTTCAAATTTCGATAAATATCCTGTCAACATCAGTGGATCTGCAAAAAATAGAGTGCATCAGTTTGTAACAAAAATTCAAAGCTATACCACTCAATTAGATGTTGCACCAGCGTATGATTTAGCAAAAGAAATTGCACAATCTTCTGGAATATTAAAAGACTTATACGACGACAAGACACCTGAGGGAATTACACGTTATGAAAACGTTCAAGAACTTCTTGCAGGGGTGAAAGGTTTTAGTGCACAACTTGAAGAGACAGGAGAAAAAGGCACGTTAAGCGACTTCTTATTAGATGTTGCTCTCCTCACTGATGCAGATGAAGTAAAAGAAGAGGATGAAAATACAGTTTCCTTAATGACCATTCACTCTTCTAAAGGACTGGAATACCCTCATGTATTTATTGTGGGCGTTGAAGAAAACCTTTTCCCTTCCCAATTTTCTTTAAACAGTAGAACAGAATTAGAGGAAGAACGTCGTTTGTTCTATGTAGCCATCACTCGGGCTGAAAAATCTTGTACCATATCCTATGTAACAAGTCGCTACAAGTGGGGACAGCTCATCAGCGCAGAACCAAGTCGATTCATCGGTGAAATCGACCCACAGTATTTAGATACAGAGTATGCTGTAACCAGCACCACTGGCGGACGTTCTTTGAGCGGATACAGACGTCCTTCTGTAGACCGTAATCCTTCAAGTATGAGCGTGAGTAATTCGGGAGTTCCACCAAGAAGAAACCTGATTCCTTTAGGAAAAAACGACAAAACCAAAAGTGCCGTTGAAATCCCTCATCTTAAAGTAGGCTACAACGTTAAGCACGAACGTTTTGGAAAAGGTAAAGTCGTGAATTTAGTAGGTACTGGTGGTGATCAAAAAGCAGATGTTTTCTTCCCAAGAGTCGGAAAGAAAACATTAATTTTAAAATTCGCTAAATTAGAAGTCCTTGACTAAATCTTCGCCACAAAACTTGGCTTAGCTTTTTATCAAACTTATCCCTTAAAAAACACCATTTGTAAGTAGTGTTTATGGGATTTCCCATCCTTCAAGTAACAATTCAAAGATGTCCATACTCGCAGAGTTTCCTTGAATTCGATAAGTAGAAACAAAAGCTTTCCGAAGTTCTGGGTAATATCTAAAGTAAATATCGTCATTTACAGTGTTAAAGTTAGGACCAAGATTTTTTGGAAGTGTCCATCCACCATCACCTAAGTTTTCAGATACGTACACATCATAACCTCCCATTCCTTTATGACCATCGGATGAGAAGAAAAGGTATTTTCCATCTGGAGTAATATAAGGTGTTGTTTCATTTCCAACACTGTTAATTACAGGAGGTAGTTTTTTCGCCACGCCCCATTTATTCCCTTCTTTATGTACCACATAAATATCAGATTTTGATTTAAGACCATCTCTATCGCTCACAAAGTACATAGTATTTCCGTCTGCTGTTAAAGTGGGTGCACCATCAAAGAAAGTAGTATTTATTGACTTATTTCTAATCGGTTTAGGAAGAGACCATCTATTTTCTTTCGTACGTTCTGCCACACAAATATCAGAGCTTTTTGTAGTGTTTCTAATATTCAACACAGAAGTATTTATAGTCATATAGATTGTATTTCCATCTGGAGAAATATAGCTTGCCGCATCAAAGCCTTCTGAATTAAGACGTTCTACGTCATTAGTTGCAGGTCCCCAATCATTAGTTTCCTCACTCCATCTTGTGACGTAGACATCTTCAAAATATCTTTGATCGCCAGGATTTACGTTCCCTCCTCTCGTATCTGGGCGACGAGAAGTATAGAACAATTCTTTTCCATCAGGTGATAATAAAGCACCATAGTCATCATAACCCGAATTAATATTTTCATTCATCAGTACCTTCTCGTATTTCATTACTTCACCTTGTACAGAAATTGCATATTCAACTTCATTGAGTTTTTGCCGTAAATCATAAGCATTCTTTTTAATCACAGGCAATTGTGCTTCTGCCATTTTATAATTCATACGAGCGCTGTCAAGTATTCCTTGTCTATGATACGCTTTTGCCAGTAGAAAAAACACATCTCCATCAGACGCTTTACTCAATGACTCTGCAATTTTACCATATCGCAAAGCATATCCATAATTATCCAAAGCATAGTGGGCTTCACCAATCCAGTAAGCTGCTTTATAGCTGTATTGATCACGCACATAAGCCTCTCTGAAACGTTGAAGTGCATCCCTATACCTTCCCTCATCTAAAATCTTTTTCCCCTCGTCAATTAAATAAGTGGCTGCGATTTTATTCACAATTGAAGTACTAGAGTCAGTTGGAAGTGGATTATGATTTTCTTGAGCACCAAACACTGTGAGTGCAACTAGCGAAAAAATAAATGTACAAAGCTGTTTCATAAATTTAAAATAATAAAAAAAGACATTCAATCTCAAATTAAATTGTCTTTAGTTTTTTGACAAATATATTGATTTGTATTAAATACCATAAATATCATACCAAATATAAAAAATCATCTGATAATAAAGTGAATAATTTAATTATAAATAAAAAATATTAGAAAAAATGTCGTAATTATTAAGCAAACTAAAGTCTATAAAGACATAAAATTAATTCAAAAAAAAATAAAAGCACGATTTTAGTATATTTGCCATTTACAAATTAAGTTTGATATCATGGAACTGAATACACTTACCGCTTTATCTCCGTTAGATGGAAGATACCGTAATAAAATTGAAGCGCTTGCTCCTTATTTTTCCGAATTTGGATTAATTAAACATCGCGTTTTAATTGAAGTGGAATATCTAATTGCATTAGCTAGAACGGGGGTAGAACCTTTGGCTCATTTTCCACAAGATATAGAAAAAGATTTGCGCTTGATTGTTGAAAAATTTTCATTAGAAGATGCACAACACATAAAGGAAATAGAAAAAACCACAAATCATGACGTTAAAGCGGTAGAATACTTCATCAAAAACAAGCTTGAAGCGCTGGGGTTGTCTCAGTTCACTGAATTCGTACATTTTGGATTAACATCACAAGATATCAACAACACTGCGATTCCTTATTTATTAAAAAGCGCCATTCATCAAGTTTACATACCTGCAGTTGAGGACACTCTAGAATTGTTAAAAAACTACGCCAAAGCATGGGAAGCAATTCCTATGTTAGCAAGAACCCATGGTCAACCCGCAACTCCAACAAAGCTTGGTAAGGAAATTTATGTGTTCTATGAACGACTAAATATCCAGCTTGAGCAACTAAAATCTATTCCGTTTTCTGCTAAATTTGGTGGTGCTACGGGAGGTTTAAATGCACACCTTGTTGCTTTTCCACAAATAGACTGGAAGGACTTTGCCAATCAATTTGTAAACCAAAACTTAGGTTTAACCCGAAGTCAGACAACAACACAAATAGAGCATTATGATAATCTTGCGGCTCTTTTGGACGCGATTAAACGAATTAACAACATCATCATTGATTTAAGTCAGGATATGTGGCTTTATATCTCTATGGATTACTTCAAGCAAAAATTAAAAGATGGTGAAATTGGCTCTAGCGCTATGCCACATAAAATCAATCCTATCGACTTTGAAAATGCAGAAGGAAACGCAGGAATATCCTCTGCATTTGCCGAACACTTAGCACGCAAGCTACCTGTTTCCAGATTGCAGCGAGATTTGACAGACTCCACTGTATTAAGGAATCTAGGTGTTCCAATCGCACATGCTTTACTTGCTATTAAATCCACCCAAGTGGGATTAAATAAATTGCTGTTGAATGAGGTCGCCTTGACAGAGGATTTAGAAAATAATTGGGCTGTTGTTGCAGAAGCAATTCAAACTATCTTAAGAAGAGAAGGATATCCAAAGCCATACGAAGCCCTCAAATCACTTACCCGTGTGAATACTAAAATCACTAAAGAAACTGTGCATGCATTTATTGACACTTTAGAGGTGAGTGACAACATTAAACAAGAATTAAAAGAAGTAAGTCCTCATAACTATACAGGAATCTAGGAAATAAAACCATTAGCCTAGAAGGTATAACCAAAATGTTTAATTAATTTTAACAAGCTCAAAACTCAAAAATATTTGGTTAGACTTTTAAAATTAAGTACTTTTCGTTAAATTCACATGACAAGAATACCGAATGGATATAAAAAACATTATTCTCATTTTGCTTGCTTTGGTTATTCTACCTAGCCATACAAAAAGTCTATATTCTCAATCAGAAGCAGATTTCGAAAATATTTTTTTTGGTGATATTATTAAATCTAATAATTCAGTAAGAAGCTTTGAAATAACAAAGAATAACAACCTACTTTGTGTGCAAAGCAATCATCCTACATTTGTCAACTTTTCAAGAGGTAAGACACAATTTACATTTTCGCTGATTACTGACCTCACCTTACCCAATACACGCTCCATTCAGTTTAAAGGCGATGGAAAAAATGCAAATTTGATTTCTTACACTTTTCTTGGAGAAAATATACTTGGGCTTTCAACACAAAGTACATTGTTACAAAGAGGACCTTCTTTTTACTTCCACATGATAAACCCAGACTTAAAAGCAAGAACAAATCATGGACATCCAGTTTCTATTTTCAATTCAAGATACAATGACGTGGACTATTCCCGTATTGCAATGGTAAGTCGAGAAGATGCAAAACACGCTGCAATTCTATATCTACCTCGCACAAAACCCAATGAGCATACTTTGATGAAGTATGCTGTTTTTAATGCAGATTATTCCGCACCTATTCAAAATGAAATGATTTTTGAATATGCATCAAGAGAGTTCAATCCTATTGATTTTTATATTTCCAATCAGGAAGAACAACTTTTTATTACAGGTCACTATCCAAAATCTTCTAAAGGAAACCAAGTGCGAGAGACCTCATATTATAATGAAATTGGTATTCATTATCTCAAAAACAATCATAAAACAACATTTTTCATAAATCATCCTAGTATCTTTTTTGCTGATGTTGAAATTTATCCAGAAAATGAAGGAATACTTTTAAAAGGTCTTTATACTTCTAATGTTAACAACGGTGTTGAAGGAATATACACTGCTCGATTATCCAAAACTGGAGAAGTTGAATGGGAAAACTTTTCGCTATTTCATACACTTATACAAGAGCGAATCAATGAATTTCAAAACATGCAGGTTGTCAATACGCGCCTCTCCCAATATGAAACATCGACCTTCAACATATTAGAGCACTACAAAACTGAAGATGGCTACATCAGCATTATTGAATTTAATGCAATAGAATATCGCTATGGAGGAGCAGATATGCCAGGCTCAACCAGTACAATTGACACATACTACTGGAGTGGAGATGTAATTGTTTCTAAAGTAAGCCTCCAAGGTCAAATTTTGTGGAGTAAAATAATCCCCAAGTCGCAGCGAACGATTAATGATGGTGGATATTATCTTTCTACGGCTACTTATTTGTCAGATAATCATCTACATTTATTCTTTAACGACAGTCAAAACAATTACAAGGATGGAGTCTATCAACTTAGCTCAGATCATCCAGATTTTGCCAAATTTGGAAATACAAACAACACGGTTGCACATACTTCTATCAATATAACAAATGGTGATGTGCAAAGAAAAAACATCATCGGAAAAGCAGAAACAAAAGTGATTTTTGTACCCAAGCTCTCTTTGCCTATAAAAGCGCAAAACAAATTATTTATCTATGCTGTAGATGGCAAAAAACATCGCTTAGGGAGTATCACTTTTCCAAAAACAGAAACTCCCGAATCAAACAAAGAGTAAAAGATAGGTAATTTTCAAATCTTCTTTTTAACTTTGTTATCATTCAAAAACAAGATTTGACAATGCAATGTCTTAAATTTATTTTATTATTTCTACTTTCCTCATCATTTGTCCTTTATGGCCAAAGAGATGTTAGTGAAGCTATTGGAACACCTTATGTTGGGTTGCAATATGGAGCCAATTTTACGGCTGGAGATTTAGCTGAGCGCTATGGTTTCACCAACTCTTTAGGTGCACACACAGGTTATAAAACCAAAAAAAACTGGATTTTTGGAATTGATGGTAACTTTTTATTTGGTAACGATGTAAAAATTGATGGGCTTTTAGATAATTTAAGAGACAGTAGAGGTGAAATCTTAAACACCTCAGGTCAACCCTCAATAGTTCTTTTTTATAATCGTGGGTTTAATGTAAACTTCGCTATTAGCAAAATCATTCCTGTATTGAATCCGAATCCAAATTCAGGAATTATGATTCAACTTGGAGCAGGATATCTTTGGCATAAACTCAGGATAGAAGCGCAAGAAGACGAAGTACCGCAAATTTCAGGTGATTATTTAAAAGGTTATGACCGCTTGACCATTGGCATGAATGTTTCAGAATTTATTGGCTATAACTATATGGCAAATCAAGGAATTTTAAATTTCTACGCAGGTTTTTATGCCATGCATGGATTTACAAAAAATCAACGAGATGTATTTTGGGATCACCCCAACGAAAAAGTAGACAAAGGTTTAAGAATAGAACATATCATTGGATTTAAAGTAGGATGGTTAATCCCAATTTACAAAAGAGAAGTGAGAGAGTTCTACTATAATTAAATTTCAATATGCTATATTCATTAGGAATTTATCTATACCACATTATTCTTCATATTGCATCAGTTTTCCATCCTAAGGCAAAAGCATGGATAAAAGGCAGAAAAAACTTTTGGTCACAACTTCCCCAAATTGAAAATCAAAATGTAGTTTGGTTTCATTGCGCTTCTCTTGGTGAATACGACCAAGGGAAACCAGTAATGGAAAAATGGAAGGAAACATATCCAAATGATTTCTTACTGATCACCTTTTTTAGTCCGTCAGGATATGAGCACATTGTAAACAAATCCATAGGCGATTACACCTGTTACTTACCCTTAGATACTAAAAAAAACGCTCAAAAATTCATTCAACACTTTCAGCCTAAAAACACGTTCTTTGTAAAGTATGAATTTTGGATTAACTTTCTTAAAGCAACTAAACAAGGAGGAAGTAAAATATACGCCATAAGTGCGTCCTTTCGGAAAAAGCAACATTTTTTCAAATGGTATGGAGGCATCTTCAGAAAAGCTTTAGGCTTATTTGACCATATTTTTGTGCAAAATCAAAAGAGTCTTGACTTGCTTTCAAGCATAAATATTCGCAATGCAAGCATTTCAGGAGATACTCGATATGATAGGGTTATGCAACGTGCAGCAGTGCGAAATGAAAATGTAATCATTGCGCCATGGGCAAAAGATGAAGATATTTTTATTATAGGCAGTTCATGGCCTGATGATGAAGAAATAATTATCCCTTATATCAACGACTTTAAAATTAAATCAAAAGTTATTATTGCTCCTCACGAAGTGCATTCCAAAAACATTGAGCGCATTACACAAAGCTTGAAAGTGAGCTATCAATTATACACCCAAATAGAAAAAGGAGAGCCTTTAAATCCTTTAACTATGGTTCTTGTACTTGACTGCATTGGTGTTTTGGCAGATGCTTATCAATACGGGAAAATTGCTTATGTAGGTGGAGGATTTGGAACAGGATTACATAATATTCTAGAACCTGCATCGTTTGGTTTACCCGTAATATTCGGTCCTAAGCATCAAAAATTCCCAGAAGCACACGAATTTATTGAAAGAAAAATCGGGAAAAGTTGTCACGAAAATAGAACTTTCTTTAATGCTTATCGAGAATTTATCAAAGAAGAGAATATCAATGAGCGTGTCAGCACATTTATGAATGAAAAGAAAGGAGCGACTGAAATTATTATAAGCAAAGTAATTCCAAGTAAAAAAGGCTGACATTTGCCAACCTTTTCAACTCTATTCAAGATTTTAAATCGGTAAATTCTTATTGTTCTATCGCTTCATCCATATCGAAAATATGTTTTTCAGCGTGATATGAAGAACGCACCAATGGTCCTGACTCTACATATCTGAATCCCATTTCAATTCCAATTCTTTTGTATTCATCAAATCGTTCTGGAGTTACAAATTCCGCCACAGGAAGATGTTTAGGAGTCGGTTGTAGGTACTGACCTAAAGTAACGATATCCACACCCACCGACCGAAGATCTTGTAAGGTTTCAATCACTTCTTCATGTGTTTCTCCTAATCCCAGCATAATCCCAGACTTTGTTCTCATTCCTGCTTTTTTAATTCTAAATAAAGCTTCTAAACTTCGGTCATATTTTGCTTGAATACGCACAGATTTTGTTAATCTCCTAACTGTTTCTAGGTTGTGAGACACAATCTCTGGAGCCACATCAGTAACAATTTTTAAGTTCTCCCATATTCCTGCAAAATCTGGAATTAAAGTTTCCATCGTTGTTCCTGGTGATTGGGCTCTCACTGCACGCACTGTTTGCGCCCAAATATTTGCACCTCCATCTTTCAAGTCGTCTCGATCCACTGAAGTAATTACAGCATGCTTCACTCCCATCAAGCGAATTGATCTTGCAACTCTACCTGGTTCGAACTCATCAACAGCTTCGGGGCGCCCAGTTTGCACAGCACAAAAGCCACACGAACGTGTACAAATATTTCCTAAAATCATAAAGGTAGCCGTACCCGCTCCCCAGCACTCCCCCATATTAGGGCAGCTTCCACTCTCACAAATTGTATGTAATTCATGCTCATCAACAATCTTACGAACATTCCTATATGTTTCACCTGTTGGTAATTTTACGCGCAACCATTTTGGCTTACGCATTTTTTCTTGTTTGATATCCTCTACAGCCATTCTCAGGTTTTTTTATATTTTATTCTTCTTTATTGAAAACGTTTCCTCAAAAGAAGTATTATTTTTGTTTTATATCTTTTACAAAAATACACAAATAAATATGACTATGAAAACAGTTAGCTCATCCTATGTTGGAAATTTAAGAATTTCCTCCGTTCATACACAGTCAGGAACTGTCATAGAAACTGATGCTCCCGTTGATAATCATGGGAAAGGAACCCGTTTTTCACCCACAGATTTAATGGCTACGGCTTATTTAAATTGTATGATTACCATTATTGGGATTTTTTGTGATAATCACAAACTGAAATTTGAGCGCTGTGAAGGTTCTGTAGAAAAAATAATGGCATCTAACCCACGAAGAATCGGTCAATTGAACATCACTTTAGATTTAAGTGGCAACGACTGGAATGAAAATGAGAAAAAAAGAATAGAAGCAGCGGCCAAAGCTTGTCCAGTTGCACAAAGTGCTCATCCAGATATGATCATCAATATTGAGTTTAATTATTAATTTACGAATTGGCTTAAAAATTGCTTTTACCCTTATAAAAATTTAAAATATGCGTTTTTTTTCAGTTATCATCACCTTTATTTTTACTGTACTATTTAGTTTTTCTCAAGACGAAAACTTCACTCTAGAAGATTTTTTTAGTCATAATCCTGCTTTAGATCAAAAAGTAGAAGATTACTTCAATCAATTAACACCAGGTGAAAAAGTAGCTCAATTAATCATGCCTGCCATTGGAAACTATGGAGATAAAGAAGAAACGATTGATAAATGGGTGAAGGAGAAGAAAATAGGTGGACTATTATTATTAAATGGTACGAAAACTGAATTCACTAATTGGGTGAAAAAATATAATCAATGGAACATTGAAAGTGGAAGTTTGCCTTTTTTATATAGTGCAGATGCAGAACCAAGTTTAGTGAATAGAAAAATAAAAAACACAACTGAAGTTAAAAGAGCAAACACTTTAAAAACAATAGATGAAGTTATAGAGGTAGCCAATACAATTTCTCAAGATTTGAATGAAATAGGAATTAACTACAACTTTGCCCCAGTGGTGGATATGTCACCCAATAAAACAGTAGGATGGAGAAGTTTTGGACACGTTCCTGACAGTGTAATTCCATGGTCTAACGCCTTTATTCAAGAAACTCAATCGCATAACATCATTGCCACTGCCAAACATTTTCCAGGACATGGTTTTGTGGAGGGAGATACACATAAAAAACTTGTTTATATTAATGGAGAAATGAAAGAAGTTCAAAACTATCCACCATTAATTGAAAAAGGAGTAATGAGCATAATGATTGCACACATTGCCGTAAAAAACAACTCGAAATTTAACTCTCAAGGAATGCCAGCTTCCATTTCTAAAGAAATCGTAACCGACCTATTAAGAGACAGTTTAGACTTTCGTGGTTTGATTGTTACAGACGCGATGAATATGTTAGGTGTAGCCAATGTTTCAGGTGCTAATGTAAAAGCGATTGATGCAGGAATCGACATTCTTTTAATGCCTTTGGATGCAGGAAAAGCACATCAGGAAATTTTAGAAAAATATATGCAATCTCCTGAATTTAAAGCAAAAGTTGATGCCGCTTGCAGAAGAGTAATCAGAGCAAAGCTTTGCGTAGCCACCTAGAGCTGGTGTTACATTACAAGAATAGCTAAGCCTACTCCAGCAAGAATACTGATTAGCTTTAAGAAATTAAATTGATGATTATCGCTTGACTCAAAGATAATTGTTGTAGAAATGTGTAAAAACATTCCCACTACCACGGCTAAAACAGTGTCGGTGTTAAAAAGAATTATCTTTGAACCATAGTGTCCAAGCAGCATTCCAAGTGGCGACATCAATGCGAAAACAACAATTACAGTCCACGCCTTCTTTTTTGAGAACTCAGCGGCTAAAAGTAAAGTCATTAAAGCAACTGCTTCTGGAATTTTATGTAAAATCACTCCTATTAAATAGCTATTTCTACCGCCATATTCACCTGCTACATGTTGATGTGCGTGGCTGTGTCCAATATGATTCATTGACTCATCGATAAGCTCTGGAAGCATTTGACTTTCTAAAGGCAAAGCCTCAAAAACAGCATGAATGCTTAAAGCAATAAATAGCGTCCAAGGCATTGTTCCTTTTTTATCTGGAACGTGAATATGACCATGTTCAATCCCACCTGAAAAATACTCCAAAAACAACTGTATTAAAAACCCGAGTAAAATATAATAGCCTATATGTGGCGAATTATGGGCATATATTTCTGGAATGAAATGAATAAAAGCAATTGATAGAAGAAAACCACCGCTCAGCGCAAGTAGAACTTTAATAATTTTAGCTTGATTAAATTGATGTAAAAAAACAACAATTGCGGCTCCTAACAACACTGATGCAATTAAAAGCAGACCTCCGAGTAGTAATGTCATATTTTTCTTGCAATAATAATTAACCGATCTGATTTTATTTTATCAAATGGTGCTAAAGAGAAGTTTCCAAATATATCTATAATCTCGAAACCAGCTTGTTGTAACATGGATTCAAATTCATCTTTCTTAATTGCTTGTACGCGTTCTTGAAAGAAGTATCGCTTTCCTTTATCTTTAAACTCAATGTCTTTGATAATGTATTTTCCATCATACTTCCTCGAAAGGTTAAAATCAATTCCTTCTACAGTTTTCACCTCTTCCTTTACAAGGTGATGGATGACATGGTATGCATTCATAAAGTCAATGACGAAAACCCCATCTTTTTTAAGCATTTGGTGTACAGCGCTTAACGTTTTTTGATTGTCTTCATTGTCGTCGAAATAGCCAAAACTTGTAAACAAGTTAAACACATAGTTAAAGCTATCTTCTTGATACACTTCTCGCATATCATGCACTTCAAACTGTAAAGTTTCGTTCTCAAACTTTTTTGCTTTTGTAATGTTGTATTCTGATAAATCTAACCCGACAACATTTAAGCCTTTTTTATTTAAATATATGGAATGTCTTCCTTTACCACATGCTAGATCAAGACAAGTAGCACCTTCTGGAATTTTAAGGTAATCTAATAAATTAGTGATGAAATATTCAGCTTCAGAATAGTCCCTTTCTTGATAGAGTAAATGATAATGAGGAGTGTCAAACCATTCTTTAAACCATTCATCTTCTTTTTCTAACATTATATTTTTGCCTTTAAATTAAAAAATTACGTACAAAGATACTTTATCTTTTCATTAAATGCAATATTGTTGCATTTAAAATAATTTAGAAAGTAAGACCTCTATACGTCATTACTTATTTCAAAAACGTATCTTTGCTTATAGGCGATTAATGAACAAATAAAACCAAGCAGAAAGATGATTAAAATAGGAATTACAGGAGGAATTGGTGCTGGAAAAACGACTGTTTGCAAGGAATTAGAGAAAATGGGCTATCCTGTTTTCTATTCTGATGATGAAGCAAAAAATCTAATGGTTGAAAATGCAGAAGTTGTGAAGCAAATTACAGCACTTTTTGGCGAAGATGCATACATTGATGGTCAATTAAATAGGGTTCATTTAGCCAAACAAATCTTCACAAATAATAAATTAAGAGAAAGTTTGAATCAAATTGTCCACCCTGCAGTTCGTCGGGCTTTTGTTGAATGGAGTGAAGCACAAGATGCCGAGCTTGTTTTTAACGAGGCTGCAATACTTTTTGAAACCGGCCAATACAAAACTTTTGATTATACTGTATTAGTCACTGCGCCAACTTCAATTCGAATTGATCGAGTAGTAAAAAGAGATAACACAACGCCAGAAGAAGTGCAGAAAAGGATAGATAATCAGTGGTCTGATGAAGAAAAAATAAAGCTTTCCTCTTTTGTGATTGTAAATGATGGAAAGCGTGAAATTCTACCTCAGTTGGATCAAATTATAAGTCAAATAAAAGAAAATATAAGTTCTGAGTGATTGTCAGTAATAAATCTCTGATTTATTTTACTTCTGTATAATCATCATAATCATCGTCTTCTTTATCCTCATAAACTTGTCTAGTTTGTCTTCTTCCTGTCAATAAGAATACGATACTGCCAAAGACTTTCATCATTACAGAAATTAAAAAGAAGAAACCGACTACTTTAAAGATAAAACCGAATACTGGTGTGTCTTCAATATTTAGAATACTTTCTAAAAACCAATTGGAAATGAAGTTGTAAGCAAAGTTTGGATAAAAATAAAAGAGCACCAATAAACCTAGTGCGAATACCACCACTAAAAATTCAAGACGAATATCAAAAACAGGCTTTAACCGATTGATAAACTCTCTATATCCAGGTATATTTGTGCTAGTTCTTACTTTAAAAAAGAACTGTCTATCTTGTTTTTTCTGGATTTGTCCTACAAAATACATAAGCATAATCGTCCCTGTCAAGAACAAATCATTCAATTCAATCACCCCACCTCCTTGATGAATGGTGAATAGAAAAATCACATCAGCTAAAAAGCCGTAGCGTACTGCTTTGATAAAATATACTTCAAATGCGAGTTTTGGACTTCCTCCACGTAAAATATTCAGTCCCATCATAATTAGCCACCACAAAAAATTGTAGACAGCTAATACCACTCCGATTCTAAAAATTAAATTCAATATTTCCACTTTACAAAGTTCTAAAAAAAAATCTTTATCCCATAACTTTACTTAAATTTCGTCACACTTATTATCTTTACACCTTTAAAATCGATAAAAAATGAGAAAAATAAGTTTATTAATTCTTTTTGTATTGTATAGCGTTTCCTCAAAAGCTGAGGAAGGGATGCTCATTCCTACACTTTTGACAGCTTTTGAATCTGATATGCAAGCTATGGGAATGGAGATTAGTGCTGAAGATATATATAATGCAAACAATGCAAGTATTAAAGACGCAATTTTTCATTTTGGAGGAGGTTGTACTTCGTCTACTATCTCAGCGCAAGGACTACTTCTGACCAATCACCACTGTGGTTACTCACAAATTTACAATCATACCACTGTAGAAAATAATATTGCAAAAAATGGATTTTGGGCAAAAAACCTGTCTGAAGAGTTACCTAATCCAGGTCTTACTGCAACTCGAATGGTGAGAATTGAAGATGTAACAGAGCTTGTTTTTGAAGGAACGGAAGGAGTTTCAAATGCTGAACGTGCACAAATAATGGAAGTAAACATAGCTAGGATTAAAGCTGAAGCTATCTCAAACAGTCATTACGAAGCAGACATTAAGCCTTTTTATTATGGAAACAGTTATTTTTTACTCGTTAAAGAAACATTTAAAGATGTACGTTTAGTAGGAACACCACCAAACGCAGTGGGTAAATTTGGTGGAGATATAGACAACTGGATTTGGCCTAGACATACAGGAGATTTTGCTGTGTTTAGAATATATGCAGATGCAAACAACAACCCAAATGAATATAGTGTTGACAATAAACCTTATACCCCTATTCATTTTTTACCCATTGCCAACCGAGCGAGACAAAAAGATGATTTCACTTTAGTTTTTGGTTTCCCTGGTACCACCGAACAACATACTATCAGCACTGAGCTTGAATACATCATTAACACTTTACGTCCTGCTCAAATCAGAATGCGCGACTTATCTCTATCGGTGATTAATGCAGCGATGAAAAAATCCGTAGAAACAGAAATTATGTATGCTACAAAACAATCTCGCATTTCAAATTCATGGAAACGCTGGATTGGTCAGATTGATGGTCTTAAACGTGCACGTGCTGTGGATGTAAAAATCAAAGAAGAAAATGACTACATTCAAAAAACGACAACCAATGAAGAATGGCGTAATGAATTCGGTGAAGTAGTGAGCGCTTTAAGGGATTTATCTTCGAAATATAACGACAAAGACTTTGTTTACCATATGTTTATTGAATATGCATATCAAGGTGCCGAAGTATTTGAAAGGGCGCGTAAAATTGAATCATTACTCAGTTTATATGTAAACAGCAAAAACTCTGATGATGCAAGTGACTTTATAGAAGCTATAGAAAAAGAAAAAGTGTCATTACACACTTTCTTTGACAATTACGATGTCGCGATAGACCAAGAAATATTTTTACTTCAAAGTGAATACTACAAAGAAATCATGGAGGACGAATATCTTCCTATATCACTTCTCAACAACGAAGTAGAGAAGTTACAAACTACAATTTACTCCAAGTCTTTTTTAACAGATAGAGAAGAATATGAAAAGGTAATTAATAATTTTGAAAAGTTTGCCAAAAAGAAAATCCAGAAAGACCCAGGTTATCAGCTTTATATAGAAGTTAGAGATATATTTAGAGAAAAAGTTTTAAATGATTTAAGATTTTACTACGGTTCAAAAGACCCACTTTTAAAGAGCTTAGTAAAAGGAAAACTAGAAATGTACCCAGAAAGAAAACACTGGGCTGACGCAAACAGTACGCTACGTGTATCTTATGGTAAGTTAGAAGGGTCTATACCTAGAGACGGTATGAAATACCTTCATTATTCTACCACAGATGGAATTATAGAAAAGTACAATACGGGTTCAGAAGACTATGAATTAACACCACGAATGGTGGAGCTTTTAGAAGCAAAAAACTGGGGAGATTATGCTCAAGATGGCGAATTATGGGTATGCTTTACTAGCTCTAATCACACTACAGGAGGGAACTCAGGCTCACCTGTAATTAATGGGAAAGGTGAGTTAGTAGGACTCAATTTTGACAGAAGTTGGGAAAGTACAATGAGTGATTATATGTTTGATTCTTCTCGTTGTAGAAATATTTCAGTAGACATCAGGTATGTTCTCTGGATGATAGAAATTTATGGCGAGGCTTCGCATATTATTGAAGAATTGCACATTGTTAAATAATAAAAGTTAGGAAAATCAGTTAGCACATAAAAACTTATTCAATGAAAAAACCAAATGCTGATCACAACACTAATGAATTGTTAGTGTTTATATACAAAAACAGAAAAACATTACTCTTAACTGGAGTTATAGCGGGTATTACCTCTATCGTGATTTCATTTTTACTTCCAGTATTATACGAGTCAAGCGCAATTGTCTTTCCAACAGCAACAAGGACCGTTTCTTTTAATCCACAAAGTAATGCTCGTGCAGGATCGATGGATTTCGGGGAAGAGGAACATGCGGAGCAACTTATTCAAGTGTTAGAATCTTCTCCTATGAGAAACAGAATTATTGAGCTATTTGATTTAGGTACAAATTACGATTTAAAACCAACCGACAACAACTACCACTATAAACTGAAGAAAAAATACGAAAAACACATTAATTTTAGTCGTACACGTTATGGTTCAATCAGCATTTCTGTATTGGACAAAGACCCAGAATTAGCTGCTAACATCACCAATAAAATTGTGGAATTGATTGACACCTTAATGAATGATTTAGTAAAGGAAAGAACCATTCCTGCTTTTGAAATTAACCAGCGTAAACTCGATAAGTTGAAGGCAGAGATGGTAGAATTAAACAATGAGTTAGACAGCCTATCAAGCCTTGGTGTTGTTCGTTCTACATCTAGGAGTGTTTTAATTGAGGTACTCAACAATCATGAGACCCCTGCATCTATGAAAGATGAGATTAGAAAGCAGATTGAAATAAATCAAAAATATGGAAATCGATACGACGCACTTATTGAGCTTCGAGAATTCAGGTCTAAAACACTTACCGAGCAAGAAATTGCTTATGAGCAGGCATTGGCAGATGCAACTGAATTATTAAACCATAAGTTTGTGGTTGAATATGCTTACCCTTCAGATAAGAAAGCAAAACCAAAAAAGGCAATTATTGTACTTATTTCAACAATTTCTGCAGTTTTATTAGTGTTTAGTGCGCTTTTAATCAGAAGTAGAATTAGGGAAATTAAGCTTGTAGAATAATCTGTGGAACTTCTTAAAAGAAATTACATTATTTTTAGTTTAGCTCTCGTTTTTATAGGGCTAAACACCTTTTTGATTTTTAATGATATTTATTATTTAAACATTCTCCCTATAGTATTAATTATAGTTTACATTGGTGTTTTTCACACAAAAACAGCTTTCTTAATGCTTGCCTTTCTTACACCAATTTCTATCAACCTTGAAGAATTTACACATGGACAAATTGGCTTATATTTACCTACAGAACCCATATTATTTGGCTTAATGTTATGGATTATATTAAAAGAACTAAAATCGCCAGTAGTTCATTCAAATGTGTGGAAACATCCCATTACTTTAAGTTTAGGTTTTTACCTTGTTTGGTTATTTATCACATCAATTACTAGCACAAGTCCATTAATTTCATTTAAGTTCCTCTTGATGAAATCATGGTTTATAATTCCTCTCATTCTCCTTGGGACGATTGTTTTTGTGAAGAAAGATAACATCACGAAGTTTCTTTGGGCTTATGGCGTTGGAATGTCGTTTGCAATGATATATACATTAATTCGGCATGCTGGATATGATTTTGGAGATAGAGAAGGACATTGGGTGATGGAACCTATTTTTAAAGACCACACGATTTATGGTGCTGCAGTGGCAATGAATTTATTCTTTGTGTTCGGTTTATTAGTCTATAAAAAACATGCACTTCACACACAGCTTATTCTTTTCTTCATGTTTATCCTTACCCTTGTGGCCCTTTACTTTAGTTATACTAGAGGGGCTTGGTTAAGTGTTTTCTTCGCTATTGGTGTATGGTTTTTAATACGCTATAAAATTAAATTTAAATATGTAATTACCATAGCTGGAGTTATCGGAGCGATTGTGCTAATTTCTTGGACACAAATTGAAATGAGATTAGCAAAAAACAAACACGAACATACCACTACAAACTTTGAGGAACGCCTTGCGTCGTCAACAAACATTACTTCAGATGCCTCCAACCTTGAACGACTTAACCGTTGGCATGCTGCTTTTGGAATGTTTAAAGAAAAGCCCGTGTTTGGATTCGGTCCAGGAACTTACACTTTTGAATACGCTCCATACCAAGATCCAAATAAACTCACAATTATTTCAACAAACTTTGGCACAGGTGGAAATGCTCACTCAGAATATCTCGGTCCTCTTGCTGAAACAGGACTCATAGGCATGCTTTCTGTCTTGATGTTCGTAGCTGTACTTTTCTATTCTGGTGTCACCTTACTCATTCATATAAAAAGATATTCACCTGAAGAGAAACAACTTTATACCTTAATGCTTTGTGTGGTATTGGCTTTGTCAACCTATTTCTTTCACGGGATTATCAATAATTACCTAGATAGCGATAAAGCTGCAGTGCCAGTTTATGGAGCAGCGGCTATGATTATTGCTCAGCAAATAAGACTCCTAAAAAAGAGAAAAGCTAACATTACGTAAAATAACATTGTGCTTTATATAAGCATTTCTGTACAAATGTATGGCACTATTCTTGTCCCTTAATTGTTTCTCACAAAAGTTTTATCTATTTTTAATACATGAAATTTGTTTTAATATTTTTTCTTTCGCTCCTCCCCTTTTTATCAATTGCACAAGTTGTTTTTGATAAAACAGAATATGATTTTGGAAGAATCTATGCTGAAGACCCGAGGTATATTGACATTCATCTTAAAAATAATACGGATAAGGAAGCCTATCTATTGACGGTTAAAAAGCCTGATGACATCGTGTACTTGGTTAAAAATCCCTTGATGAGTCCCGATAGCTCCACAGTGATTCGTTTTCAAATCAATAAAAGAACAAAAGGGAATTTTAAATATACTATTCCAGTATTTACAAGCGATAAAAATGAAGCTACAGAAATCGTATTGAAAGGAAGAATTGAAGAAGTAGCACGGCAAGATAATAACTTCACGGCGTGCCCAAGTTTTAATCAACGTCCTTCAGATAGGAATCCCCTTGACTTCATGCTCACTGTAAAAACTATTGATAAAGAAACCAGAGAAGAACTTGGTCGAAGTCAAGTGGCAATTCTTCAAAACGGACGTGCAATCGGTAGATGGAGAACGGATAGAAATGGACGGTTAAACATAAAAATTCCCTTGGGTGTTTCATACTTCTATGCCATACATGATGGATATATTCCAGCAGAACTTGGAGAATACGTCAACTTTAAAAACAATCTTATCGTCCTTGAACTGACTAAAAAGAAATCAGAACCACAAGAGGAAATTGTTGAAAACACTTCACCTATAGTCGAAGATGAAGAAATTGTTGAAGAAACATCTGCGGTAGAAGAAAGAGAGATTGTCATTGACCTAGATAATACTTCTCCAAAAGAAGAGCCTGTCGATATTCAAAGCATTATCGTGGAAAATCAAGATGTAAAAGAAGAAGTTGAAGAGTTTATTCCACCTGCATTTAAAGAGCTTGATCCTGAAAACTTTAATGAAGAATACTTCAACCCTATCAATGTTACTTTTGTAATTGACGTTTCTTCTTCTATGAATCGATACGGGAGGTTTGATTTACTCAAGTATTCACTCGATGAACTTGTGAAAATGTTGCGACCTCAAGACAAAGTAGGCCTAGTGGCATATTCTAGCAATGCTTATGTATTAATGGACAACACTTTTGGAGATCAAAAAGAGTATATTAGTGAACAAGTTGAAAACCTTAAAGTATCAGGGCACACAGATGGCGGCGCTGGGATTAAATTAGGTTATAAACAAGCTTGGAAAGGCAGACTAAATGAAGGACAAAATCATCTCATCATCATTACGGACGGTGGTTTTAATAAGAGTTCTGGAAATTATCAAAAGTTTATTGAGCGGAATTTCAGAAAAAAGAATATTACAATGAGTATTGTAGGTGTGAAGAGCAATCAAGGAGACGAAGACATCTTGCGTGAAGCTGCTGAGTTAGGAGATGGTAGATTAATTCTTATTGACAATCTCTATGATGCACAAACCAAGCTAAAACAAGAGATTCGATTGGCTTCATTCAAATACAGATAGATAAAAAAACTTCCCTCTTCAAAATAATATTAAAGAGGGAAGTTAAAAAATGTTTTTGGCTATGTTTAGTTTATTCCTCTAGCCTTTAACATAGGCTCAATGCTCGGTTCACGTCCGATAAAATCAATAAACGCTTGTTCTAAATCTACTGTATTTCCAATTGACAATATCATTTTTCTAAAGCGATCACCATTTTCTCTTGTCATTCCACCATTGGCTTCAAACCAAGCAAAAGCGTCATTATCTAACATTTCAGTCCAGATATAAGAATAGTATCCAGCTCCGTATCCACCACCAAATACGTGATTGAAATAAGTAGATTTATAACGCGGAGGAACAGCTTCTAGCAAAAGACCAGTTCTTTCTAATGCTTCCTTTTCAAATGTAAGCGCATCTTCAATTTCAGTGTTTCCATCAATTTTATGCCATTCTAAATCTAACTGAGCAGCAGCCAACAACTCTGCAAGTCTATATCCTTGATTAAAGGTTGTAGAGTTTTTAATCTTTTCAACTAAATCTGCAGGCATCGGCTCATTTGTTTCGTAATGCTTTGCATAGTTAGCAAAAACAGAAGGCTCTAAAGCCCAATGCTCATGAAACTGAGAAGGTAGCTCAACAAAGTCTCTTGGCACATTAGTTCCTGACAAACTAGGATATTTTTGATCTGCAAAAAATCCGTGTAATGAATGTCCAAACTCATGGAACAAAGTTGTCACATCATCCCAAGTCAATAAAGCAGGCTGACCTTCTGCCGGTTTAGTGAAGTTACAAACATTGTAAATCACTGGTAAAGTTCCTAACAAATGAGATTGTCCTACTAAGTTAGACATCCAAGCTCCACCTCTTTTTGTAGGACGAGCAAAGTTATCGCTGTAGAAAATTCCTATTCGAGAACCATCATGGTCAAAAACATCATATACGATTACGTCTTCATGATAAACAGGTAAATCAGTACGCTTGCTAAAGGTCAATCCATATAATTTATTCACTGCATAGAAGACTCCATTCTCTAGCACATTATTCAGCTCTAAATATGGCTTAATTTCTTCCTCGTCTAAATCATACTTTGCTCTACGCAATTGTTCTGCGTAATAATTCCAGTCTGACGGATTTACTTTTGTAGCATTTGGATTATCTTTTTGAACGAAGGCTAACAATTCATTTTCCTCTTCTTTTACACGTTTCACTGCAGCTGGAACCAATTGAGCAAAGAAATTGTCAACATTCTCTGGATTTTTTGCCATTTGATTATTTAAATTCCAATGTGCATACGATTCAAACCCTAATAAATTTGCTCTTTTTGCTCTGAGTTGAGCAATTTTTACAATCAATTCTCTTGTATCATTTTCGTCTCCTTTTTGTGCACGCTCAAATGAATTATTTAAGATTGTTTTTCGTATTTCCGCATTTTTCAAACTTGATAAAACAGGTTGCTGTGTTGTATTCATTAAAGGAATCAACCATTTACCTTCGTGTCCGGCTGCCTTCGCTGCTTCTGCTGCAGTAGCAATTCCAGCTTCTGACAATCCTTCTAAATCATCTACATTATCTGTAATAAAAGCACCTTCTTTCATTGCTTCCATCGACAAGTTAGAGAACTTAGTAGTCAATGATGCCAATTCTTCATTGTATGATTTTAATAATTCTTTGTCCGATTCAGACAATTCAGCACCAGCAGAAACAAACTGGTCGTAGTAATACGTAACCAATCTTTCTGACTCTAAATCCAAATTCAAATTAGGAAGATCTTCTTTAATCGCTTTCACACGATTAAATAGATTGGTATTCAGGTAAATTGCATCGCTTAAAGCTGCAAACTTTGGTGCCATTTCTTGCTGAATTTCACGAATCTCATCGTTGGTTTCTGCACCTGCTAAAAGGTAAAATACACGGCTTGTACGTTTTAAGACTGCACCTGTTTTTTCAAGTGCTACAAGTGTATTTTCAAACGTTGGAGCCTCTTCATTATTCGCTATTGCCTCAATCTCTTCCAACTGAATTCTCATCCCCTCTTCTAAAGCTGGACGGAAATGCTCGTTCTTAATTTTATCAAAGTCAGGCACTTGAAAATCAAGCGTACTTTCTTCTGCAAAAGGATTCCCCATTAAATTATTCTTATTTTCTTTTGTGTTACTACTTTCTCCATCACTCCCACAAGAACTTAGAAGTCCTAAAGTGATAAAAAAAAGTGAAAAAACTGTTGTTCGTTTCATTATACTACTTGTTTAAATATTTTAGGACTCTAAATTACAAAAAATGGAAGACTTTACTACCTCAAAGTCTATATTATGCGAATAATAAAATTTAATTATTCAGTTTATAAAATGTAATCCTCTTAAAATCATAACATTTTTTATAAAATAAGAAATCACAGTAGAGACTTTCCAAAATTAATGTGCATATTTCAGCTCTCTCGTTTTCAAAAACACAAAATTCTTTACAGTCCCATTTGTTTATTAATTTTATTCAAGCAATAACTACAAACAAATTTGTTACCCCTATTGAAAAAGCGTAAAATAATCAATAAAAATCACCAAAAAAGTATATTTACACTTTAATCTGTAAATCTTCCTCAACTGTACTTCTAATTTCTTTTGCGCGGTTCTCACAACTTTCCATTCCTGAAAAAATAGCTTTTGGCAAGCCCATTTCAGTCATTTTTTCGATTGCTGCTTGGGTAGTTCCGTTAGGCGAAGTCACTTTTCGTCTTAACTCTCCCGGATTTTCACCACTCTGAATGACCATTTCCGCAGCACCTAAAACTGTTTGAGAGACAAGTTTTTTAGCATCATCTACTGAAAAGCCTGTTTCAATTGCTCTATTCATCATTTGTTCCATAATGAAGTAAACATAAGCAGGACCGCTACCAGATATGGAGGTAATCGCATCTTGTTGGTCTTCATCTATCACCAACGAAATACCGATTGATTGATAAATTTTCTCTACAATAGCGCGTTGTTCTTCACTAACCAAAGGGCTATAACTTATGCCTGTAACACCATATCCGATTCTGCTGGAAGTGTTTGGCATCGAACGCACAAGTGGCAAATCATCACCCAGTAATTGTTCCATACTGTCAATGGATAAACCTGCTATCACAGAAATTATTAATTGATGTGACTTCACATAAGGCTCTATCGCATCTAACGCTTCAACTGCATCCTTAGGTTTCATTGCTAAAAAAATAATGTCTGCCTGTTTAATATATTCTAGCTTAGACAATCCTTGCATTTCTGTCTGCACACCATACAAGTCATTCAGCTCGTGCAGACGTGCTTCGTTATTACGGTTCAACATCGCTAAATTTTTATTCGAAACTAATTTTTGAGATAAAATACCTCGTGCGATTGCTTCCGCCATTTCTCCTGCACCATAAAATACAATCTTTTTGTCTTTAATACTCATTGCTATACTTTCTGTTTTTCTTTATTTTTTTAATTTATTTTTTACTTTTTTTACCAAAACCAAGTTCGTAAAACAAATTTCATCATCGAAACAAATGCGATTCACATTTGCCTTTGTGAGGAAAACGTTATCACTTTACTTTGAAATTATAAACGATTAATTGAGGGTAGAACCAAACCTTCCAAGAAGAGCTTCTATTGCTTGCTTAGCATTAGAAACTCACATCATTCTTTGTTGAATATTAAGCTGGATTAAACTCAAGTATTACAAGCTATCAAGATTAACTTGACTATATGTAAACCTAATTATAATCCAACATTATCCAACCCAATTTTCAATCAACTAACTGTATGTGTAATAAGATGTAGATATCGTTCTTGAACCGATACAATACCAGTTATATACAACGTAAATGACAAAATCTCTTCTGATTTTAATTTTGCCTTATGGTTCTTTCCATTGTTCATCTACATCAGCAGTTAATGCCTTTAAGAACGTAGTGATGCTTTTTACATCTTCATCCGAGATATCATTAATCACCTGTATCTCTCCCATAATTCTAACTGCTTCTTCTAAAGTAGCCACCGATCCATCATGGAAATATGGATAAGTCATTTCCACATTTCTTAAACTTGGCACTTTAAACATGTACATATCACGTTCATCTCCAGTTTCTTCATATCGACCTTTATCCACTTGCTCACTTAGAGTATATTGCCAATAATCTCCATATAATCCGAATTTCTGCAACATTCCACCTCCAAGTACTGGACCGTTATGACAAGTTGTACAACCATTATCGAAGAAAGCTCTCAATCCTTTTTTCTCTTCAGTTGTCATTGCTGTTTTATCACCTTCCAACCACTCATCAAATCGGCTTGGCGGGGCCAACTGTCTTTCAAATGCACCAATTGCATTAGTAATATTCTCGAAAGTAATGGCTTCTTCATCTTCTGGATATACCTGTGCAAAAAGCGTTTGATATTCTTCAATTCCTCTAAGTCTTTCCTCTAGAAACTCTTCTGAAGGAATGTTATGTTCTACTGGGTTTAAAATTGGTCCTCCTGCTTGTTCTTCTACATCCTTAGCTCTTCCATCCCAAAATTGCATACCATGCAAGTAAGCATAAAATACCGTAGGTGAGTTTCTAGAACCCAACTCATCTGTGTCTCCTGGTGAAAGAGCAAGGTTATCAACTCCGTATGCTTTCATATTGTGACAAGAGTTACAACTCACATTCCCATCTAAAGAAAGACGCTCATCAAAATACAACTTCTTACCTAAAGCAATTTTTTCTTCAGGAATATCTTCTTTCGGAATTGAAAACATTGAAGCTTGAAAAAACAATTGGGATTTTTCAAACAATTCATTTTCCTCTTCTTCAGAAAGAGCATCCACCTCTACAATCTCTTCCGTTTTAGGATCTGCTCCAGCACATCTTGAATATAGAAATACAAGACCAATGCTTAAAGCAATGAGTCCAGAGTAGGATAAAATTCTATCTTTCTTTTGTGACGACATAAACATTCTAATATTTAATATTAATGTTCTACAAATCTACAAAAAACAACTCATAAATACAACTTTTTCTTATTCTTCCCTTCAAATTCTTCGTGAGGTTCTTAATAAAAGACTTTTTCGTCTGAATATGTTTTTTATTAAAATAATAAGTCTTAAATTTGAATTAAATCAATAAAACAAAGAGTATGGCTAACGATGAAATTTGGTTAAAAAGTTTAATTACGAAGACACCACAAGAAGGTCGAGAATTAGCAATGACAATGGCTAGAAAAACGATAGGAGCAATTCAATCCGATCCTGAGATAAAGAAAAAATTAAGGGAAAAATATGCTACAGACTCAGCACAACTGATAGCCTCTGCGGAAGTAGTTGCTATAGAATTTAGAACGGTCGCTGAAGCAAATAACTATTGGAGGTAATGTCTTTTTTAAATTCAGTGTCTTAGGCTGAATGTTTTAAAATATCGGGTGCAGAGCATTTCCGCACTTCACATGACGCTATACCACTATTTTCACATAAAAGTCATGCATATAGGCTGGTGATTAACCGATTTTTATTATGATTTATATTGTTTAATTCCTAATTTTGTGCTTTTATAAAGCATAACTTTAAACATTATGGACATTGATTTTGCCAACTTAGTTGCATTTTCCATCACTGTATTTACAGGTTTCTTTGCCATTATGAATCCTATCGCTAACCTACCGATTTATTTAAGTCTTGTAGATGG
>Ga0209075_1000224_pt1 | contig 53267 bp, 47 predicted proteins | sample Stecom2011_FD_187523 | JGI IMG/M metagenome (GOLD analysis project Ga0209075, IMG submission 187523) | Agricultural soil microbial communities from Utah to study Nitrogen management - Steer compost 2011 (SPAdes) (version 2) | ecosystem: Environmental > Terrestrial > Soil > Agricultural land...
TATAACGTCAACTGGTACAACGACTCCAAGGCCACCAATATCGGTGCAACGCTGGCTGCCATCGAGGGACTGGCCAGCGATACCGGCAAGCTGGTGCTGATTGCCGGCGGCGATGGCAAGGGCGCTGATTTTTCCGGGCTGGCGGATGCGGTCAGGCAACATTGCCGCGCACTGGTGTTGTTGGGGCGTGATGCCGAGCAGATGCGTATCGCGCTGGCGGATACCGGTGTGTTTGCCATTCGCGTAGCTGATCTGGATGAGGCCGTTAGCTACGCCGCTGATTTGGCTCACCCTGGCGATAGCGTGCTGCTGGCTCCGGCCTGCGCCAGCCTGGACATGTTCAATAGCTTCGAAGAGCGCGGCGAGCTGTTTGTCCGGGCGGTGGAGGGGTTGGCATGATCAGGCAAAAACTTTCTGCCCTCCTGTACAACTCACCGGTTGGTGGCCGCCAGCAGAAAATTGACCTGGATTACTGGCTGCTGGGGGCCTGTCTGTGTCTGCTGGGCCTGGGCCTGGTGATGAACGCTTCTGCCTCTTCGGCGGTGTCTGCTGCGCACAACGGCGGCAACCACTATTACTACTTTATTCGCCATGTCATATATGTGGCTGCCGGGCTGGTTGCTGGCGCGGCGTGCCTGCTGGTGCCAGTGCAGCGTTGGCAACAGTGGAGCTGGCCGTTGCTGATTGTGGCCCTGGTGCTATTGGTGCTGGTGTATGTGCCCGGCATCGGTCACGAGGTGAATGGCTCCAAACGCTGGCTGAACCTGCGCGTATTCAATTTGCAATCTTCCGAGCTGGCCAAGCTGTTTATGGTGTTCTTTATTGCAGGTTATCTGGTGCGGCACCAGGTTGAGCTTGAGCGCAAGCTGTTTGGTTTCGTCAAGCCGCTGCTGGTGCTGTTGCTGTTTGCCGCACTCATCTATGCCGAGCCGGATTTTGGCGCCACCACCGTGATGGTTGGCAGCGTGGTGGTAATGATTTTTCTGGCCGGTACCAGTATGAAAGTGGCAGCGCCGCTGCTGGTCATTCTTGGCACCCTGGGATGGTTTTTCGTGACTGCCGAAAGTTACCGGCTGGAGCGTATCACCAGTTTTACTGATCCGTTCCGCGACCAGTTTGGCAGCGGTTACCAGCTGTCACAGGCGCTGATCGCTTTTGGCCGTGGTGAAATTTTCGGCGTTGGGCTGGGCAACAGCGTACAAAAGCAATTTTACCTGCCCGAAGCCCATACCGACTTCGTGTTTGCCGTGCTGGCGGAAGAGCTCGGCATGGTGGGCGCCATCCTGACAGTGCTGCTGTTGACCTTTGTTTGCCTGCGTGCACTGCGTCTTGGGCGCAAAGCGCAACTGGCTGGTCAGGCTTTTGCGGCCTATTGCGCTTACGGTATCGCGATGATGTGGACCGGGCAGGCCTTCATCAATATCGGGGTGAATGCCGGTTTGCTGCCAACCAAGGGCCTGACGCTGCCGTTCATCAGCTATGGCGGCAGCTCACTTATGGTTTGCTGTGTTTCGCTGGCGGTACTGGTGCGTATCGAGTGGGAAATGCGTCAGGCCCTGCAGCAGGTGCAGACGCCCCGGCAGTCAGCAGCTACGGAGGTGGCGCATGGCTAAGACAGTCCTGATCATGGCAGCAGGCACCGGTGGACATGTGTTTCCCGGGCTGGCCTGTGCCGAAGAGTTTCGCAGCCGCGGCTACCAGGTGCACTGGCTGGGTGCCGGACGTGGCATCGAAAGCCGGGTTGTGCCTGCTGCCGGCATCAGCCTGCACAACATTAAGGCTACAGGACTGCGTGGCAAGGGTGTGCTCAGGCAGGTTAGTGCCCCACTGCAGCTGCTGGCCGCGCTCTGGCAGGCATGGCGGTTGATGCGTCGTCTGCGTCCGGTGTGTGTGCTGGGCATGGGAGGCTATGTTACCGGCCCGGGCGGGCTGGCTGCACGCCTGTGCGGTGTACCGCTGGTCATTCACGAGCAGAATGCAGTTGCCGGGACTGCCAATCGCAGTTTAGCGCGTTTTGCCGCGCGTATTTGCCAGGCGTTTCCCGGTACGTTTGCCAGCAGCGACAAGCTGCGGACCACCGGTAACCCGGTTCGGGCTGAACTTGTCGCCAGGGCGCAAGACAAACAGCAGGTCGCAAGCCCGGTGCAATTGCTGGTGGTGGGCGGCAGTCTGGGCGCAGAGCCGCTCAACCGCCTGTTGCCGCAGTCTCTGGCCCTGCTGCCGGCAGAGTTGCGTCCGCAGGTGCGCCATCAGTGTGGTGAGCAGCACGCCGAGATAACCCGTCAACGCTACCAGGAAGCAGGAGTCGAGGCTGAAGTACAGCCCTTTATTGACGATATGGCTGCTGCCTATGGCTGGGCCGATTTGGTGATTTGCCGGGCCGGCGCTTTGACCGTTAGTGAGCTGGCGATCATGGGACGGGCATCTTTTTTAATACCGTTGCCCCATGCCATTGATGACCACCAAAGCAAAAATGCAGAGTTTTTAGTGCAGCAACAGGCTGCGCGTGTATTGCCGCAGGGACAGCTGACTGCTGAATCCCTTGCAGAACATCTGATCGAGGTTTTCATGAATAGCCACAGGCTTATCGAAATGGCGCAGCAAGCGCAGATGCTGGCCCGGCCCCGGGCGGCGCAGCAGGTGGCTGATACCTGTCTGGAGGTGGCGCATGGCTGAGTTGCTGCAGGCCACGGCGGCTGAAACCAGGCGCATGCGCCGGATCCGTCGCATCCACTTTGTTGGTATTGGCGGTACCGGCATGTGCGGGATTGCCGAAGTGATCCGCAACCTGGGGTATGAGGTGTCCGGCTCCGACATCAAGCTATCGGCGGTGACCGAGCACCTGCAAGGGCTCGGTATCCAGGTCATGCTCGGACATCAGGCTGCAAACGTAGAAGAGGCCGATGTGCTGGTCGTCTCCAGCGCCATCAATCACGAGAACCCCGAGGTGGCACGGGCGCTGGAGCGCCGTATCCCGGTGGTACCCCGTGCCGAGATGCTGGCCGAGCTCATGCGCTATCGCCATGGTATCGCGGTAGCGGGTACCCACGGCAAGACCACCACCACCAGCCTGCTGGCCTCGGTGTTTGCCGCCGCCGGCCTGGACCCGACCTTTGTCATTGGCGGCCGTGTGAATGCGGCAGGCAGCAACGCCCAGCTGGGTGGTGGCTGCTTCCTTATTGCCGAGGCTGACGAGAGCGATGCCAGCTTTCTGCACCTGCAACCGATGGTCTCCGTGGTGACCAATATTGATGCCGACCACATGAGTACCTATGGCGGTGACTTTAACCGGCTAAAGCAAACCTTTGTTGATTTTTTGCATAACTTGCCCTTCTACGGACTGGCCGTGCTGTGCATTGATGATCCGTCCGTGCGTGATATTGCCAAAAGGGTCAAGCGGCCAATGATTACCTATGGCTTTGCCGAGGATGCCGATGTGCGTGCTGTAGATGTGCACCAGGACGGTATGCGCACCTGCTTCAATGTGTTGCGCGCAGGCCGTGAGCCGCTGCCCGTTTGCGTCAATATGCCGGGCCGGCATAACGTCCTTAATGCGCTGGCGGTCATTGCCATTGCAGTGGATGAAGGCATTGACGATTCGGCCATTGTTGACGGTTTGTCCGGTTTTCAGGGTGTTGGCCGCCGTTTTCAGGTGTATGGCGACTTGCCGGTCGAAGGCGGCAGCGTGATGCTGGTGGATGACTATGGCCACCACCCGCGTGAGGTGGCCGCGGTGATCAGGGCAATCCGTGACGGCTGGCCGGAACGCAGGCTGGTGATGATCTATCAGCCGCATCGCTACAGCCGCACCCGCGACCTGTATGAGGACTTTGTCCAGGTGCTGGGTGAGCCGAATGTACTGCTGTTGCTTGAAGTGTTTCCCGCTGGCGAGGAACCGGTTCCCGGGGCAGACAGCCGGCAGCTGTGCCACAGCATTCGCCAGCGCGGCAAGCTTGATCCGCTGTATGTCGAGCGTGGCACTGACATGGCGCCACTGGTGCAGCCACTGTTGCGCCCGGGTGACATCCTGCTGTGTCAGGGCGCTGGTGATATTGGCAGCATTGCACCGCAATTGATCAAACATCCCCTGTTTCAGCAGGGCGACGGGAGTAACCAGTGATGACGCAATCTTTGGATGTGAACGCTTTTGGCAAGGTTGCCGTTCTCTATGGTGGCCGCAGTGCCGAGCGCGAGGTATCGCTGAAGTCCGGTGCTGCGGTACTCAGGGCACTGCAGGACGCCGGTGTGGATGCCCATGGTCTGGATGTCGGTGCAGATATTTTGCAGCAATTGGCAGGACAGGCTTTTGATCGTGCGTTTGTCGTTTTGCATGGCCGGGGCGGTGAAGATGGCACCATCCAGGGGTTGCTGGAGTGTGCCGGTATTCCCTATACCGGCAGCGGTGTGCTGGCTTCTGCGCTGGCAATGGACAAGCTGCGTACCAAGCAGGTCTGGCATAGCCTGGGTTTGCCAACGCCGCGTCATGCCACGCTGGCCAGTATCGCAGATTGTGCCCGGGTGGCTGGCGAGCTGGGTTTCCCGCTGATGGTCAAGCCGAGCCAGGAAGGATCCAGTATTGGCATGGCCAAGGTGCATAGCCTGCAGGAGCTGGAGCAGGCCTGGCGGGACGCCCGTGCCTATGATGAAAATGTATTGGTCGAGCAGTACATTACCGGTCCCGAGTTCACTGTAGCCATGCTTGATGGTGAAATCCTGCCGCCCATTCGTCTGGGGACCAGCCACGTGTTTTATGACTACGAGGCCAAATATCACTCTGACGATACCCAGTACCAAATTCCCTGCGGATTGAATGAGGACAAGGAGCGTGAGCTGCGCGAGTTGACTGCTGCTGCCTGTGCGGCGCTGGGTGTAACAGGCTGGGGCCGCGCCGACGTAATGCAGGATGACAAAGGCAACTTCTGGTTGCTGGAAGTAAACACCGTACCAGGCATGACCGGTCACAGTCTGGTGCCCATGGCGGCAGCTGCAGCCGGGCTGGATTTCCAGCAGCTGGTACTGCGCCTGCTGGCGACTACTCTGCAGGAGCAGGCAGATGAGCATGCGTATGGATCATAACGGCAGGACGGGCGCAGGGGTTGCAAATGCTCCCCGTGGGGCCAGCCGTATTGCTCCGCCGCCTGTCAAGCGTACGCCACGACAGTGGCCATCGGTCAACTGGCAGCTGCTGAGCCGGCTACTGTATCCCTTGCTGGTGCTGACCCTGCTGGTTGCTGCGGCCCAGGCATGGCGTGAGCTGGTACTGCAGCTGGACCGGCCAATTGCCCAGGTATTGGTGGAAAGCAAGCTGGGTGTGGTGGCTGAGGCCAACCAGCTGGAGCTGCAGCAACAGCTGGACAGCTTTGGCGAGCCGGGTTTTTTGTCGGTAGATCTGGCCGCCATGCAGCAGGCGCTTGAGCAGCTGCCCTGGATTGACCAGGCGCGAGTCAGCCGGATCTGGCCGGACCGGCTCAAGGTGGAAGTGGTTGAGCAGCAACCGATTGCCCGCTGGGGCGAGCAGCAATGGCTGAACAGCCGTGGCCAGGTATTTCGTGGCGTGACCCGCGAACCGGAAGCCGGGATGCCGCGCTTGCTTGGTCCCGAAGGCAGCCAGGAGCAAGTCATGCAGCAGTACTGGAGCCTGGCCAGGGTATTACGGCCAATGGGTTACAGCATTGCCAGGCTTGAGTTGAAAGCTCGTGGCAGCTGGTTTGTCACCACCAGTGACGGCCTTGAGCTGCTACTGGGGCGGGATGTGGTGTTGGAAAAAATACGGCGCTTTAGCGTAATTCATGAGCGTGAGCTTAAAGAACAAATGGATCGGGTGGCCCGCATTGACTTGCGCTATGCCAACGGTCTGGCAGTAGCCTGGCGCGACAGCGACAGTGCGCAGGCAGTGCAATAGGAGAGACGTTTTAATGGCGTACCAGACAGGTCAAAACATGATAGTCGGACTGGACATAGGCACCTCCAAGGTGGTTGCCCTGATCGCCGAAGTGCTGCCCGGAGACGAGCTGCAGGTGGTGGGCATGGGCACCAGTCCGACCCGTGGCCTGAAGAAGGGCGTGGTGGTGGATATCGAGTCCACGGTCCAGTCCATCCAGCAAGCTGTTAACGAGGCCCAGCAACTGGCCGAGTGCCATGTGCATTCGGCCTATGTCGGGCTGGCCGGCAGCCATATCCGCAGCCAGAACTCGGATGGCAGTGTCGCCATTCACAATGGTGAGGTCAGCCGCAAGGATATGGAACGGGTGCTGGATGCAGCTCAGGCAGTTCCGATTGCGGCAGACCAGCGCATTCTGCATACGCTGGCCCAGGACTACATCATCGACAAACAGGAAGGTGTGCGCCAGCCGCTGGGGATGTCCGGTGTTCGCCTTGAGGCGCGGGTACACGTGGTGACGTGCGCCACCAATGCGGCGCAGAACGTTGAGAAATGTGTCAGCCGTTGCGGTATCAATCTGGACGGCACCATCCTCGAGCAGCTGGCCTCGGCTACGGCCGTGTTGACCGATGACGAGATGGAGCTGGGCGTTTGCCTGGTGGACATTGGCAGTGGTACTGCCGACATTGCCATCTTTACCGAGGGCGCGATCCGCTATACAGCGGTTATACCGGTGGCTGGCGACCAGGTGACCAATGATATTGCGATGGCCTTGCGGACCCCGACCCAGTACGCAGAGGAAATCAAGATCCGCTATGCCTGTGCGCTGGCCAAGCTGACTCATCCGGACGAGACCATCAAGGTCCCCAGTGTGGGCGATCGTGCACCGCGTGACCTGTCACGCCAGGCATTGGCCGAAGTGGTGGAGGCCCGCTATGAAGAGCTGTTTCAGCTGATCCACGCCAAGATTCGTGGCAGCGGTTACGAAGACATGATCCCGGCCGGTATCGTGCTGACCGGCGGTACCGCGAAGATGGAGGGTGCGGTTGAGCTGGCCGAAGAAGTATTTCATATGCCAGTGCGCGTTGGCGGACCACAGGCTGTGCAGGGCATGGCGGAGCTGCTGCGCAACCCGGTGTACTCAACAGCAGTGGGCCTATTGGTTTATGGCCTGAGAAAACAGAAAGACGGCACGCCGGCAGAGCACGGCGAGCTGGTAAAAGACGTTCACAAACCATCGGTGATGCAGCGCATCCGCCGCTGGGTTCAGAATAATTTTTAATTAAAAACAGCCGGCTTGACCGGCGAAGTATGAGAAGGCGAGGAGAGCACTATGTTCGATTTAGTAGACCAGACCAGCAAAAGCGCAGTCATCAAGGTAGTCGGTGTTGGTGGTGGTGGCGGCAATGCTGTCAACCATATGATCGAAAACAACATTGAAGGTGTAGAGTTCATCTGTGCCAACACAGACGCCCAGGCCCTGCAAAGTGTTGGCTCGCGTACTGTTTTGCAGCTGGGCACCAGCGTGACCAAGGGGCTTGGTGCCGGTGCCAACCCGGAGGTGGGCCGCCAGGCTGCCGAAGAAGACCGTGAGCGCATCATTGAGGTGCTTGAAGGGGCGGACATGGTGTTCATTGCCACTGGCATGGGCGGTGGCACAGGCACAGGCGCGGCACCGGTGATTGCGCAGGTAGCCAAGGAACTCGGCATTTTGACAGTGGCCATTGTGACGCGGCCGTTCCCGTTTGAGGGCAAACGTCGCCAACAGATTGCCGATACCGGCATCAGCGAGCTGGCCGAGCATTGCGATTCGCTGATAACCATTCCTAACGAAAAGCTGCTAACCATTCTGGGCAAGGATGCCAGCCTGCTGAGTGCTTTTGCCAAGGCAGATGACGTACTGGCCGGCGCTGTGCGCGGAATTTCTGACATCATCAAGCGCCCGGGCATGATCAACGTTGACTTTGCTGATGTGCGTACCGTGATGAGCGAGATGGGAATGGCGATGATGGGTACTGGCCGTGCCAGCGGCCCGAATCGTGCCCGCGAGGCAACCGAAGAAGCCATTCGCAACCCGCTGCTGGATGATGTCAACCTGCAGGGCGCACGCGGCATTCTGGTCAACATTACGTCTGGCCCGGACCTGTCGATCGGCGAATATTCTGAAGTGGGCGAGATCATCGAAGAATATGCAACGGAAGAGGCCATTGTAAAAGTGGGTACCGCGATCGATCCGGACATGCGCGATGAGCTGCATGTAACCGTGGTTGTTACCGGCCTGAACAGCCGTGTCGAAAAGCCGGTCAAGGTGGTCGACAATACGGTTGCCGTAGCCCAGGCAGCAGATGCCGTGGCCGGCACTGCGGTGGCCGGAAAAGTGGTTGGCGAGCAGTTCAGCAGTGATTACAGCAGCTATGACAAGCCGACTTACCGCCGCAATGCAGCAGCTTCGGCAACGCCGCAGCAACAGGAAGAGCTCGACTACCTGGATATTCCGGCATTCCTGCGTCGCCAGGCAGATTAAACCGCCAAAACTCGGCAGTGCGGTTTCTCTATTGATGCGGCATCTGTTAAGATGCCGCCAATTGAAAACCATTCGCAGTAATTTGATGGCAGCGGCTCATTTGGCATGATCAGACAACGTACTTTGAAAAACACCATCAGGGCCACTGGAATTGGCTTGCACTCGGGCGAAAAGATTTATCTGACGCTCAAACCGGCGCCGGTTGATACCGGCATTGTATTTCGCCGCATGGACCTGGAGCCTGTAGTGGAAATTCGGGCACTGGCCGGCAATGTCGGTGAGACCACCATGTCAACCACGCTGGTCAATGGCGATGTCAAGGTTGATACGGTTGAGCACCTGCTGTCAGCCATGGCCGGGCTGGGTATCGATAACGCCTATGTGGAGCTGTCCGCTCCCGAGGTGCCAATCATGGACGGCAGTGCGGGGCCTTTTGTGTTCTTGCTGCAGTCAGCAGGCCTGGCAGACCAGGATGCACCCAAGGAGTTCATCCGCATCTTGCGTGAAGTCAGCGTCAGCGATGGCGAGAAAAAGGCCACTTTTATGCCCTTTGACGGCTTCAAGGTAAGTTTCGAGATTGATTTCGATCACCCGGTTGTGGCGGGGCGGACCCAGGTGGCCAGCGTAGATTTCTCCAGCACTTCCTTTGTCAAGGAGGTCAGTCGTGCCCGTACTTTCGGTTTCATGCGTGATATCGAATACCTGCGGGCACACAACCTGGCGCTCGGTGGCAGTGTTGATAATGCCATCGTGGTTGATGAAAATGCCGTGCTTAATGAAGACGGCCTGCGTTATGAGGACGAGTTCGTCAAGCACAAGATCCTGGATGCCATTGGTGATCTGTACTTGCTTGGCAAGAGCCTGATTGGCGAGTTCCATGGCTATAAATCTGGCCATGCGCTGAACAACCAGTTATTGCGGGCGTTGCTGAGCCAGCCGGATGCCTGGGAAGTGGTTACCTTTGAGGATGCTTCCATGGCGCCGATTTCCTACATGCGGCCTGCTGCGTCGCAATAAGGCAGCAAACCTTCTCAAACCTTGGCCACCTGCATGCAGGTGGCTTTTTTGTATCAGCACAGCCAAAGTTCAGCCAGCCCCGGCTTTTCAGCAGGTGCTGGCCAGGTGACTGGCTTGTTGCGCAGCGTGTTTTAATGTCAGCCTGCCTGGCTGCTGCAGTTCCCGCAGGCGCCTGTCTTTGCCTTATACTTGTTGCCGATTCTGTCTGACCGCTCCTGGAGTACTCCCATGTCTGTTGAAGAAATTCGCCACCCGCTGATCCGTCACAAGCTCGGCCTGATGCGCCGGGCCGACTTGAGCACGAAAAACTTTCGTGAGCTGGCCCAGGAAATAGGCACCTTGCTGACCTATGAGGCGACCAAAGACCTGCCCCTGGAAAGCTACAGCATTGAAGGCTGGGACGGGGCGGTTGAGGTCGAAAAAATTGCTGGTAAAAAAATTACCGTGGTACCCATTTTGCGCGCGGGTATCGGCATGCTTGATGGGGTACTCAGCCTGATCCCGGGAGCCAAGGTCAGCGCTGTAGGCGTGGTCCGCAACGAAGAAACCTTGCAGGCACAAACCTACCTGGAAAAGCTTGCGCCAGACATGCATTCGCGCCTGGCACTGATCATTGACCCCATGCTGGCGACCGGCAACTCCATGGTGGCCACCATTGACCTGCTGAAAAAGGCCGGTTGCCGGGAGATTCGCGCGATGGTGCTGGTGGCTGCGCCGGAAGGGCTGGACATGGTGCGCACGAACCACCCGGACGTAAAGGTTTATACGGCATCGGTGGATCAGGGCTTGAATGCCAAAGGCTATATCATTCCCGGCCTGGGCGATGCCGGTGACCGCATTTTTGGTACCAAGCAAAAGGATAGCTGATCATGCAAGAGCCGATGCAAAACAGCCTGCCGCGTCAGCTGCTGGCGGGTGCACAAATGTTGTTTGTAGCCTTTGGTGCACTGGTGCTGATGCCGCTGATTACGGGCATGGACCCGAATGTGGCGCTGTTTACTGCCGGCATCGGCACCCTGCTGTTTCAGCTGGTGACCGGACGCCAGGTGCCGGTATTCCTGGCGTCCAGCTTTGCTTTCATCGCGCCGATTCTGGCGGCCAAAACCGCTTTTGGCATGCCTGCGGTGATGGGCGGCATCATCGCTGCCGGCTTCATGTATGTGCTGCTCAGTCTGGCCGTGCAGCTGCGCGGGGCCGGCTTTATCGAGCGCTTGCTGCCGCCGGTGGTTATTGCGCCGGTGATTATGTGTATTGGCCTGGCACTGTCGCCTACAGCAGTGAATATGGCAATGGGCAAATCCGGTGATGGCGCTACCCAGCTGATCGAATACAGCACGGCGATGATCATTTCCATGTCGGCCCTGTGCAGCACCCTGGCTGTGGCAGTATTGGGTCGTGGCCTGTTCCGGCTGGTGCCGATTCTGGCCGGAATCATTGTCGGCACCCTACTGTCACTGGTGCTGGGTGTCATTGAGACAGCCCCTATTGTGGCCGCCCCCTGGCTGGCCATGCCGGCCTTTGTGGCGCCCGAGTTTCACCCGGGAGCCATCCTTTACATGCTGCCGGTGGCACTGGCGCCAGCCATTGAGCACATTGGCGGCATCGTTGCCATTGGCGGGGTGACGGGCAAGAATTTCATCCAGAAGCCGGGCCTGCAGCGCACCTTGCTGGGTGATGGATTGGCAACGTCAGCGGCCGGCCTGTTTGGTGGTCCGCCCAATACCACCTATGCGGAAGTGACAGGTGCAGTCATGTTGACCCGCAATTTCAATCCGGTGATCATGACCTGGGCTGCCATATTTGCCATTGTATTGGCGTTTATTGGCAAGTTCGGTGTAGCTTTGCAGAGCATTCCGGTGCCGGTGATGGGAGGCATCCTGTGCTTGCTGTTTGGCTCCATTGCTGTGGTTGGTCTGAATACGCTGATTCGGCAACAGGTTGACCTGTCTGAGCCACGTAACCTGATCATTGTTTCCGTTACCCTGGTGTTCGGCATTGGCGGCATGGTCATGGGTAGTGGCGACTTTGCCCTGTCAGGCATTTCACTATGTGCCGTCGCCGCCCTGCTGCTGAACCTGGTGTTGCCACGCACGCTGCCCTGATCCGGTACGATCCTGCTGCCGGCGGTTATGTTAGACTTGCGCACGTATTTTTCTTGGAAACCGGATATGACAGACAACTTGCAGCATATCAGACAGATCATGGATGAAGCAGACTGCCTGCATGACCAGGAAGAAGTGGAAGCCTGTATCGGGCGGGTGGCAAGGGAAATAACCACGGCATTGCATGACCGCAATCCGGTGGTGTTTTGTGTCATGAATGGCGGTTTGATTTTTTCTGGCCAATTGTTAACCAGGCTGAATTTTCCGCTGGAGCAATCCTACCTGCACGCGACCCGTTACCGTAACCAGACCCGTGGTGGTGATCTGTTCTGGAAAGCCAAGCCGGAAGTTTCGTTCATTGACCGCGATGTGCTGATCGTGGATGACATCCTTGACGAGGGTCACACCCTCATGGCAATTATCGATTTCTGCCGTCACGCTGGCGCACGCAGCGTGTATACCGCCGTGCTGCTTGACAAGCAGCACGGGCGCAAGGCTGATCCGGCGTTTAAGGCCGACTTCGTTGGCATTGAGTGCGCAGACCGCTATGTGTTTGGCTATGGCATGGATTATAAGGGGTACTGGCGCAATGCGCCCGGTATTTATGCCGTAAAAGGCATGTAGCGCAAATGAAGTTGCCTTGGCTGGCTGGAGTGAAGGCCGGGGCCGCTGCGTTAGCGAGACAGGGGGTGCTGTGCGCGTCCTTGGCGTCGCGGGCTGCCAGGGTTTTCGGGCAGCAGCCCCCAAACCCTGCGCAGTTTGGGGCTGGTTGGCCGCCGAATGGCCGAAAGCGGGGCGTCGTGTCTGTTCGGGTATCAGTCTGGGCGGATATTTTGTGCCAGGCGCTTTAAGGCCTCTCGCAACTCCGGGTCTTCGATGCTTTCGGCGCTTCGGCGTATGTTCTGGCTGGCAGTGTCAGACAGGAAACGGCGCTCTTCGTGCCGCGCAGGGGGGGCAGCGCTGGCTGGCCGGATCTTCAGGCGGATATGTTGCAGGCCGGAAAACTCGTCATGCTGACGCAGCTGCTGCAACAGCCGTCCCTGCTGGTAGCGCAGGCGGGTAGCCCAGGCTGCATCGGCCAGAATCAGCGTGAGCACCCCCTCGTCATAACCGCCCAGCTGCAGTTGTTCACGCTGTGCCGGTGCCAGGTGCTGATAGAGCAGTGCCTGCAGCTTGCTAAGGCTTTCGGCCTGCCTGAGCAGGCGTTGCAATCGCGGGCTGCCGCGCAGGATTTGGGTGGCAGGCTTAAGCGGTTTGTTCATGGTTCATCCTTAGGCTGTCGTCCATCTTGAAGTTATGAAAATCAGCTCCATGTTCAGAGTATAACCTTTTGAGCACTGCAATCCCGCATGAATACGGGTAGAATGTGGCCTTAAATTTTTCAGCATAGACCGTCAGAATTGCAGGCGGCATGCCTTTAACCGACTGGAAACCCGACTCCCATGCTAGCTCCGCTGTTTAGAAAACTTGTTGGCAGTAAAAACGAACGTGAAGTCAAGCGCATGCACAAGGTGGTGAAAACCATCAATGCGCTGGAAGAGCAGATGGCCGCATTGACTGACGAGCAGCTGCAACAGAAAACCCCCGAATTTCGTCAGCGGCTGGCTGATGGCACCAGCCTCAACAAGCTGCTGCCGGAGGCCTTTGCCACGGTTCGCGAGGCAAGCAAGCGGGTCATGGGCATGCGTCATTTCGATGTGCAGCTGATCGGCGGGATGACCTTGCATGCCGGCCGCATTGCAGAAATGCGTACGGGTGAGGGTAAAACCCTGGTCGCAACACTGGCCGTATATCTGAATGCGCTGGAAGGCAAAGGTGTGCATGTGGTCACGGTCAACGATTACCTGGCCAGCCGTGATGCCAACTGGATGCGCCCTCTGTACGAGTTTCTGGGGATGAGTGTCGGGGTGGTTGTGCCTTTCCAGTCACCGGAAGAAAAGCGGGCAGCCTATGCCAGCGACATTACGTACGGCACCAACAACGAATACGGGTTTGATTACTTGCGCGACAATATGGCTTTCAGCATGGAAGACAAGTTCCAGCGGCCGTTACATTTTGCCGTGGTGGATGAAGTGGACTCCATCCTGATTGATGAAGCGCGTACGCCACTGATCATTTCTGGCCAGGCCGAGGACAGCTCCGAGCTCTATAAGAGCATCAATGCCCTGATTCCCTCCCTCAAGCGTCAGATCGAAGAAGAGCCCAAGGGTGTCAATGAAGAAAAGATTGTTATTGAGGAAGGCCACTACACCCTTGATGAAAAAACCCGCCAGGTCGAGCTGAACGAGGCGGGTCACCTGTTTGTCGAAGAGCAGCTGACCAAGCTGGGGCTGCTGGGTGAAAACGACTCACTGTACTCGGCATCCAATTTGGGTTTGCTGACTCATGTGTACTCCGGTTTGCGTGCGCATAAACTGTTTCATCGCAACGTTGAGTACATCATCCAGGATGGGCAGGTGGTGCTGGTTGACGAGCACACGGGCCGCACCATGCCGGGCCGCCGTTTGTCCGAGGGTCTGCACCAGGCCATCGAGGCCAAGGAAGGACTGGAGATTCAGCCAGAAAGCCAGACCATGGCCTCGACCACTTTCCAGAACTACTTCCGTCTATACAAGAAATTGTCGGGCATGACAGGTACGGCAGACACCGAAGCGTTCGAGCTGCGCCAGATCTATGGCCTGGATGTAACCGTAATCCCCACTCACCGCCCGATTGCCCGTCAGGATTTCAACGACCTGGTGTACCTGACGCAGTCAGAAAAATTTCAGGCCATTATCGAGGATATCAAGCACTGTCAGCAGCAAGGCCGCCCGGTTCTGGTTGGTACCGCTTCGGTGGAAAGCTCTGAACATGTCTCCCGGCTGATGCAGGAAGCAGGCATTGAGCACAAGGTGTTGAACGCCAAGCATCATGGTTCCGAAGCCGAGATCATTGCCCAGGCCGGCCGGCCCGGCCACGTAACGGTGGCAACCAACATGGCTGGCCGGGGTACCGATATTGTGCTGGGTGGCAATTGGGAAGCGGAGTTGAGCGGGCTGGAAAACCCGAGCGAAGAGCAGGTTCAGCGCCTCAAGGAGGAGTGGCAGGCCCGCCACCAGCAGGTGATCGAGGCCGGTGGTTTGCATGTCATTGCTACCGAACGTCACGAATCACGCCGTATCGACAACCAGTTGCGGGGACGTGCCGGTCGCCAGGGAGACCCGGGTTCCAGCCGTTTCTATTTGTCCCTGGAAGACAACCTGATGCGCATCTTTGCTTCTGACCGGGTGAAGAATTTCATGAAGGCCCTGGGCATGAAAGAAGGCGAAGCGATTGAGCACCGAATGGTCAGCAATGCCATCGAGAAAGCCCAGCGCAAGGTTGAAGAGCGCAACTTCGAGATCCGCAAACAGCTGCTTGAGTACGATGACGTGGCCAACGAGCAGCGCAAGGTGATCTACCACATGCGTGACGACTTGCTGGCTGCTGATGATGTGGGTGATATCGTGGCCGAGTATCGGCACGAAGTCGTCAACAGGACCATTGACGGGTTTGTCCCGCCGCAGTCGTTGCCGGAGCAGTGGGATATTGCTGGCCTGGAGCAGGAGCTGCACAAGGAGTTCAACGTCGAGTTGCCGGTACAGCAATGGCTGGACGAAGACAACAACCTGCTCGAAGACGGGCTGCGCGAGCGGATTTCCGAGCAGCTGGCCACAATCTACCAGGAAAAAGAAGAGCTGGTGGGCTCGGAAAACCTGCGCATGTTCGAGAAGCAGATTATCTTGCGTGTGCTGGATGAGCAGTGGAAAGATCACCTGGCTGCCATGGACCACCTGCGTCAGGGTATTCACCTGCGTGGCTATGCACAGAAAAACCCAAAGCAGGAATACAAGCGCGAGTCTTTTGAGCTGTTCAGAAACCTGCTGGATGCCATCAAGCATGACTCCATCCGTTACCTGTCCTATGTGCAGGTGCGCCAGGAAAGTCCGGAGGAGGAAGAAGCACGGCTGCGCCAGCAGGCTGAAGAGCGTGCCGCCCGTATGCAGTACACCCATGACGAATACCGTGAAGAGGGTCGGGAGCCCGAAGGCGAGGATGCCCGGCAGGCGGCCAGCCGTGAACCGGTGCGCAACCTGACCAAGGTGGGACGCAATGAGTCTTGCCCATGTGGTTCGGGCAAAAAGTACAAGCATTGCTGTGGCAGGATTGCCTGACATGACAGCTGCTTGACGAAAACCGGGCTTGTCCCGGTTTTTGTTTGCCTGATGGTTGGCAGGGTACCGTCAGCGAGGGTTTTGCCTGGCTCGCCCATGAATACATTCCGGTATCAGGCTGCGACTCTGATGCTGTCCGGTACCGGAATCTTGACCGCCAGATTGGCGCTGATCAACGAGCCAGGAAAATAGCCAGAATCTGTTGCGCAGGTTTTGGCAATACCGGATGATAGGCTTTTTACATAGCTTTCAGGAGTTCATCATGGCAGTAGGTCTGGGCGCGATGCCCGTCATGCATCCGGTCAAAGGGTTTGCGCTGGGCATTGCCAGTGCCGGTATCAAAAAAGTGGGCCGTCGTGACCTGGTACTGATGCGCTGTGCCGAAGGCAGTACAGTGGCCGGCGTGTTTACCCAAAACGCTTTTTGTGCCGCACCGGTGCAGCTGTGCAAGCAGCGGCTGGGCCAGCCGGTGCGCTATCTGGTCACCAATACCGGCAATGCCAATGCCGCCACTGGTGAGCCCGGTCTGCAGGCCGCACAGCAGGTGTGTCAGGCGGTGGCTGACAGCTTGCAGGTGTCAGTAGAACAGGTGCTGCCGTTTTCTACTGGGGTGATTGGCGAGCCGCTGCCGGTGGACAAAATCACTGCCGCGCTGCCGGCGGCCATTGCTGACTTGCGTGAAGACAACTGGAATCTGGCTGGCGAAGGCATCATGACCACAGATACCCTGCCCAAGGGAGCCAGCGTGCAGTTTGCCCATGATGGCGAAACTTTCACTGTCACCGGTATCAGCAAAGGTGCCGGCATGATCCGCCCCAATATGGCCACCATGCTGGGATATGTGGCTACTGATGCCTGCGTGGCTGGCCCGTTGTTACAGGCGCTGGTGAAGGAGGCGGCGGACTTGTCCTTTAACCGCATTACCATTGATGGCGATACCTCGACCAATGACAGCTTTATGCTGATTGCCACCGGCCAGACTGGGCCAGCTATCGACCAAGCCGAAGGCGAGCTGTATCAGAAATTGCGTGATGCGGTCTGTGCTGTGGCTATGCAGTTGGCGCAGGCGATTGTGCGTGATGGCGAGGGTGCAACCAAATTTGTCACCGTGCAAGTGGAGCAGGGCGGCAACGTGCAGGAATGTCTGGATGTGGCCTATGCGGTTGCGCACTCGCCGCTGGTCAAGACGGCGCTGTTTGCCTCCGATCCCAACTGGGGCCGTATTGTTGCCGCTGTCGGTTATGCCGGTGTGCCGGGTTTGGAGCAGGAAAAGGTCAATGTATTCCTGAATGACGTCTGCATTGTGCGCGCTGGTGGCCGTGCCGGGTCCTACACCGAAGAGCAGGGCGCTGCCGTTATGCAGCAAGAGGAAATCCTGATCCGCATTCAGCTGGGCCGGGGCGACCACAGCGAAACCATCTGGACCAGCGACCTGTCCCACGAGTACGTGCGGATTAATGCTGAGTACCGGACCTGATTGGGCTGTTTCCCGTCATTGCGCGCGCAGCCGCGCAACCCATACGTGCTACGCCACCAACAGAACACTACGCCAGGCTACGCTTATGCGTGCCAGCGAGCTGTCCCGCAACGCTAAGGCCTGACTCCGGTTTTTTGTGACGTTTGGAGTCTGAGTAAATATCAGGACCGTAAAGCTTTGTAGGAGCGGACGGAGGTTGTTTTTTTGTATTTGCTGGCATCAGCTTTTTCAAAGCGGCCACAGGCTGCGAATGGCGGCGATGCCCTGGGCGCCGTGCCGGACGGCTTTGCCGATATCCGCAGGTGTCATGCCACCGAGAAAGTAGACCGGCAACTGGGCATTCAGGGTGAGCTGCCGTGCCTGCTCCCAGCCCAGGGCGAGAGTGTCCGGGTGGCTGGCGGTGGGTTGTACCGGTGACAGGGTGGCAAAGTCGCAACCGAGCCTGGCGGCCAGTTCAAGTTCGCGGGCATTATGACAGGAGGCAGCCAGCAGGCGGCCTTCCGGCAAGGGTCGGGCTTGCCCAGCCAGGGCTTTCAGCTGGGTGCTGGTCAGGTGCCAGCCGGCACGGGGCAACGGCAGGATTTGCCCGGCCTCGCCTTTGCACAACAACTGTACCTGGGCTGGCAGGTTTTGCAGCAGTTGCCTTGTCAGATGCCAGTACTGGTGCTCTGCCAGTGAAGGCGTGCGCAGCTGGATCAACCCGTGGTTCTGTGTGGTTGCGGCGAGAATGCCTTTGTATAGTTGGTCCGCATCCGCAAGGTCCGGGGTGACCAGATAGCGGTCGGGCAGCTGGATAGCCCGGACGATCGGACGGTTGGCGGCCGGCAGGGGGATATCGTCAAGCTGGCCGGGCGTGACCCACTGCATCGGCTGGCCTTCGGCACCACAGGGTGTTCCGCTAAATGCTGTGACCCGGAACACGTCCAACAGCACATGCAGGTCCGGGTATTGGTAGGGAATGCTGATCAGAGGCTCGGCAGCAGTAACCTCAATGGCCAGCTCCTCGCGCAGCTCGCGGGCCAGTGCGTCCTGTACTGACTCATCCGGGTCCCGCTTGCCACCGGGGAACTCCCAAAGCCCGCCCTGGTGTTTGTTGCTGGCGCGGCGGGTCAGCAAAATTGTGCCATCGGGAGCTGTGATGACGGCGACCGCGACATGCACGGGCTGCGTATGGCTGCTCATGCTTGTGGGGCGGGTTGTGCTTGCCAGAGCACTTCGCTGCACCCCTGGTGCAGTGCGATGATGCGGGCGGCAACAAAAAACAGGTCCGACAGGCGATTGACGAAGGCGAGCACCTCTGTGCGCATGGGTTCCAGCCGGTGCAGCTGCTGACAGCGGCGTTCGGCGGTGCGTGCTTCGCAGCGGCACAGGTGGGCCTGGGCAATCAATATCGAGCCACCGGGCAGGATGAAGTCTTTCAGTGGCGCCAGTTGTGAGGTCCAGTGGTCGATCTGCTGTTCCAGCTGTGTTGTGTGTTCGCTTTGTACCACCTGGTACTGCGGCATGGCCAGCTCGCCGCCCAGATCAAACAGGATGTGCTGCCAGGGGATCAGTGCGTCAATGACTTGTTGCAGTTTTGGCTTGCTGGCCACTTCCTGTTGCAAAAAAGCCAGCAGCAAGCCGAGCTGGCTATTGAGTTGATCCAGAGCGCCCATGGCTTCAAAGCGGGGGTGACTTTTGGGCAGGCGTGTGCCGTCGGCCAGGCCACTAAGGCCGTCGTCGCCGGTTTTGGTGTATACCTTGCTGATTCTGTGTCCCATGATCTCTCCGTTGGCGGGTCTGCAGGTGGGTGCCGGTTGTCGGGGTGTCAGTGTCGGATGTTTTCGCTCAGACTGCAATTGCCGGCAAAGCTCAGTCAGCTGGCAGGTGCAGCCTGACAAGGCATTGCTGCAGCTCCTGGTGCAAAGCCAGCAGCTGCTGGTGAGGAGCCTCAAGCGCTCTGGCCTGGTGCAGGGCAAAGCCTGTGATATAGCTGATTTCTGTGCGTCTTTGCTGCTGCACATCCTGCAGCATTGAAGAGGTGTTGGCAGCAGTGCTGTCAATCACCTGGCGGACGTGGCCGTAAAGGTCTTCGGCTGCCTTGTGCTGGCCGGCAGCCTGCAGCAGCTGTTCGAGTTCATCTGCCAGCTGCCGGATGCGGGGCAGGTATTGCACCAGTGCGCCGTTGCGACAATTGTAAATGACAGTGAGCGGGTTGATCAGGCAGTTGGTCGCCAGCTTGCGCCAAAGCACGCCATGAATATCGGGCTGCCACTGGCAGGGAATGGCGTAATCCTTGAGCCGGTGCAACCAGTCTGGAGGGGAAGCCTTGTGGTTCAGGCTGCCGAACAGGGTTTGTCCGGCACCGGCGTGTACGCAGTGAAAGTCATCCTTCAGCCAGGCACCTTCGGTAGTGCTGGCGACCAAAACCCTGCAGTCGGGCAAAGTACGGCTGACCTGCTGCTGGCTGCCGATGCCGTTTTGCAGCAGGATGACTGCGCTACCGGGGAGCAGGCGGTGGCGGATGCCGGCAATGGCTTCAGTAGCAGAGTAGGCCTTACAGGCCAGGATCAGGCGCTGTATGGGTTGCTGGCTGCTGGCCGTTTCTGCGTGGACCGGCACTGAGCACGTGTGCTCCTGCAGGTTGGTAAACAGCAGCCGGCCATCAGCGGCCTGAAAGCGGGCCAGGCGTGGCGGGCGCATAATCAGGCTGACGGTCTGGCCGGCCTGTTGCAGGCGTGCAGCCCACAGGCAGCCCAGGCTGCCAGCACCCAGTACATGCCAGGACATCAGGTCTGCTCCAGGGGTAGCAGGATGATACGGACGTTATCGGTTGCTGGCAGGCTATGGCGTACCTGCAGGCGCAGTAGCTGCAACAGGGCCGGCAAGTTCTGGGTGGTAAAAGTAAGCATGTTGCTGAATGTCTCCGGCAGCAAGGGCGGGTGCAATTTGGCGGGTTTCAGGCTGTGCGTCCTGTGCTGCTTTTGCCTGTCAGGCAGTAGTGGCGGATCAGGTTGCCGCAATGTTTGCAGGTGGCAGTACAGGGTGTGCTGCAGTGCTGTTGGTTCATGTGTTTGCCAATGCTATAGCATTTTGTGTAATAGCCAGATTCAGCGCCAGGTGGCCATACTCACCCGGCCGGTTAAATAGTGCAGGTGCCACGAAGCTGCTGTCAGCACGCAGGTGTTGGCTGTTGCTGCCGGCCGAGCCTGACGCGACACTAACCAAAAAGACCTGTGACATCAACAGTCCGGCTGCCCAGGCAGGATAATGGGTGTGGGTACGGGACCTGTGGGCGATGGGGCGGCGCACCGAGAAAGCTGTCCGGCACTTCTGTTCGGGCTGCCATGTGCAGATTCATGGCCTGGACTATGGCAGAACCATTTGAAGCATGGCAGCACAAGGAGCAGCAGCTCGTCATCGCAAGCGGGGCAGTGTAGAATTGCCCTTTAAACTTGAACTGTATGCCGGAGGGCCCCATACGTACGACTCTTGAGGACCGGCAGCGGCCTGCCACACCCGGCGTGCGTCACGCCAAGACTTGCTGTCGATGATGGCAAAATGTCTGTTATTGTTTTGACTTGTTTGACAGTTTAGCTGATGGAGAGCGCCATGCCTTCTTTTGATGTGGTTTCAGAGCTTGATCGCCATGAAGTAACCAATGCTGTTGATAATGCGGCAAAAGAGCTGGAGCGCCGCTATGATTTGCGTGGCAAGGCGAAGCTGGAGCTGAAAGAAAAAGTCATCCATTTGACTGCAGAAGCAGATTTTATGCTGCAACAGCTGATTGAAATCATTCACTTGGCCATGGTCAAGCGCAAAGTGGATATCCAGTGCATTGAGCAAAAAGAACCCTATGCGTCCGGCAAGGAAATGAAACAGGAACTTGTCCTGCGTGAAGGAATCGACAGAGAACTGGCGAAAACAATTGTCAGTCTGATCAAAGACAGCAAACTGAAAGTACAGGCATCAATTCAGGGTGACCAGGTCAGGGTGACAGGAAAAAAGCGTGATGACCTGCAGGAAGTGATGGCATTGTTACGTGGAAAATCGTTAGGCATGCCGTTGCAGTTCACCAACTTTCGTGACTGACTGCCGGTACATCCGGCGCAAGACGGAGAAAAAGCCAGATGCAATACAAAATAACAATTCGTGTGTTTGCGGTGATCGCTCTATTGGCGGGGATGGTCGGCTGCGGCCTGAGCCCGCAACTGGCGACCCCAGAACCACGGTTGAGCGGCCAGCTTGCGCCAGTTGCGCAGGGGCAGAGGGTTAGTGTGCATGTCAGTGATGGGCGTAGCAGTCCGGTGTTGGGCAACCGGGGCGGGCTGTATGACGGCACTAATGCATTAAGTGTTGAAGGGCGTTCATTTTTGCCACGTTTGCAGGCAGAGGCAGAGGCAGGGCTGCGTATGCGTGGCTTCAGTATCGTTCCGCAAGGGCAGGCTCCTGCCACTTTTGACTTGCAAGTAACCGGACTGACTTACGCAGTAGCCGATGGCCGTACAGTCATGAGCGAAGTCAAACTGACTGCGACCTACCAGGTACGCTTGCGTAAGGAAGGGCGTACCTATGAAGGCAGTTATACCGCCAAGCTGAACAAGAAGTTTGTCAAGTCGCCATCAGACAAGGCTAATGACCAGCTGGTCAGCATGGTCATGAGTGACGCATTGCAGCGTGTGTTTGCTGACCGGGGTATCAGTGACTTTCTGGTGCGCTGATGACTGATCCCGGGTGTCTGATGTGCGCTTGCGCCTGGAAAGTGCCGGCATGATGCGTTCACCTGACAGGCCAGATGCGGTGTTTTTGATGGGGCCAACAGCTGCCGGCAAAACCGATCTTGCCCTGGCTCTGGCCGACCAGCGGCCCTGTCGCCTGATCAGTGTTGACTCGGCGCTGGTTTATCGCGGTATGGATATAGGCACGGCCAAGCCCGGCGCCGATGTTTTGGCCCGGTATCCCCATGCGCTGGTGGATATTCTTGACCCGCTGGAGAGCTATTCTGCTGCGCAATTTCGTACGGACGCGTTGCAACTGATGGCACAGGCGGTAGCATGCGGTGAACTGCCAGTGCTGGTTGGTGGTACCATGCTGTACTATAAGGCATTGCTGGACGGGCTTGCGGACATGCCGGCGGCGGACTCTTCGGTGCGGGCCGGGCTGGAGGAGCGCATGCATAAGGAGGGGCTGGCGCAACTGCACCTGGAGTTGCAAGAGATCGACCCGGAGTCGGCGCAGCGCATTCATGTCAATGACAGCCAGAGAATCTTGCGGGCGCTGGAAGTGTGGAGGGTGAGCGGCAAGACCATGAGCTGGCACCGGAAAAGGCAGCAAGAACAGAAGGCAGAGGCAGCCAGTTTGCCCTATACTGTGCATGCGTTCGCCATGGCTCCGCAGTCGCGGGAGCTGCTGCATGAGCGTATCGCCGTACGTTTTCGGCAGATGCTTGAGCAGGGTTTTATTGCCGAGGTCGAGCAGCTGATGTTGCGGGGAGATTTGCACGAAGATCTGCCGTCCATGCGGGCCGTGGGCTACCGGCAAGTCTGGGGCTATTTGCGGGGGGCTTACAGTTATCAGGACCTGCAAGATAAAGGAATTGCAGCAACCCGTCAGCTGGCCAAACGGCAACTGACCTGGTTGCGCAGCTGGCCGGGGCTTAACTGGATTGACAGCCTGGAACCTAATCGGCTGGCGCAGGTCTTGAAAAGACTCTAACGGGGCTCCACTACATAAAAACGGGAGTCCATCATTGTCGTGTGCAAAATGACATATGCACACGTTTTTCCTTACTGGGAGTATACGATCATGTCAAAAGGGCACAGCTTACAAGACCCTTACCTCAACCTGCTGCGCAAGGAGCGTATTCCGGTTTCAATTTACCTGGTCAACGGCATCAAGCTGCAAGGTCAGATCGAATCATTCGACCAGTTCGTCATTTTGCTGAAGAACACTGTCAGCCAGATGGTCTACAAGCATGCGGTGTCCACCGTGGTGCCGAGCCGTCCGGTACGCCTGCCTGGTCCTGATGAGGAGCAGCAGACAAGTGAGTAAGCGGTTCGCACTTTGAGAGCAGAGGAACACCAGGCCGAACGCACACTGCTGGTTCATCTGGAAGGTGTGCGCCCGGATGAGCAGGCCGATGCGGCCGAATTCTTAGAGCTCGCCCTGTCGGCCGGCGCAGATGTGGTGCAGATGTGCCAGGTAATGCTTCAGCAACCGGCTGCGCGATACTTGATTGGCACCGGCAAGGTTGGTGAACTGGCATCGTTGGTGGCGGAGCTGGGCGTCGAGCTGGTTATTTTCAGCCACGACCTTACACCCAGCCAGGAGCGTAATCTTGAGCGGGCCTTGGGTTGCAGGGTGGTTGACCGCATCGGGCTGATTCTGGATATTTTTGCCCAGCGTGCGCATACACATGAGGGGAAGCTGCAGGTTGAGCTTGCCCAGCTGGAGCACATCAGTACCCGCCTGGTACGCAGTCGCACCGACCTGAGTCGTCAGCAGGGTGGTATTGGCCTCAGGGGGCCGGGCGAGACCCAGCTGGAAAGTGACCGCCGCTTGCTGCGGGTTCGCATGCGCCAGATCCGGGCCCGGCTGGAAAAGGTTCGTAATCAGCGAGAGCTGGCCCGGCGTGGCCGGCGCAGAGCGGAAATTCCGGCAGTGTCGCTGGTTGGTTACACCAACACTGGAAAGTCGACACTGTTCAACATGCTGACCGAGGCTGATGCCTATGCTGCCGACCAGCTCTTTGCCACGCTGGACCCTACGGTACGCCGGCTGGAACTGGAAGATGTGGGGCCGGTGACGCTGGTGGATACGGTCGGCTTTATCCGCCACTTGCCACACAGGCTGGTGGAGGCGTTTCGCGCCACGCTGGAAGAGTCGGCCAGTGCCGACTTGCTGCTACATGTTGTTGATGCCGCGGCGGAGCAGCGTGACGAGCAGGTGGGCCAGGTTGAAGAAGTGCTGGCAGAAATCGGCGCTGGTGATGTTCCGGTACTTGAGGTATACAACAAAATCGATTTACTGGATGGGGTCAGGCCGCATGTTCAGCACGACGCAGAAGGCATGCCGGTGCGGGTGTGGCTGTCGGCTCGGCAGGGAGAAGGGCTGGACTTGCTGCAAGAAGCGATGAGTGCATGCCTTGGGCGCGAACTGTTTCAGGCCTGCCTGCGTTTGCCGCCAGAGATGGCGCGGCTGCGGGCCTTGCTGTTTGCTGCTGATGCAGTATTGGCCGAAGAACATGCCGAGCAGGGTGATGCCTTGCTCGAAATACGGCTGCCCCAGGTTGAGCTGAACCGGCTATTGAGCCGTGAACACCTGGCGTTTGACGAATTTGTCCGGCGCTTCGTTTGCGCGGCGGACTGACCCCATGACGTTGGGCGCTTACTGCATTACAATGCCGGTATTTTGTATCTGTACGGGCTGCTGGTACCGGCAGTCAGACAATTTTGATGGAGAACGCTATGGCCTGGAATGAGCCGGGTGGCAATTCGAATGACCAGGATCCCTGGGGCAATCGCAACAACAAGGGGGGGGGCCGGCAGGGTCCGCCCGATCTGGACGAGGCGCTGCGCAAACTGCAGGAAAACCTTGGTGGGATTTTTGGCGGCGGGAACAAGAAAAAACCGGCCGGCAAGGGTGGCGGCTTTGGTGTCGTGTTGCTGGCATTGATAGTGCTGGGTGCGTTCTGGCTTTATAGCGCCATCTATGTGGTGGACGAACAGGAGCAGGCGGTCATTCTGAGGTTTGGTAAATATCACCAAACAGTAGGGCCGGGCCTGAACATCTACTTCCCGCCGATTGAAACCAAGTATCAGCATAACGTTACCCGCGAGCGCGCATATAGCCGCCAGGGGCCAATGCTGACCGAAGATGAAAACATCATTGAGGTGCCGCTGACAGTCCAGTACAAAATCAGCAATCTGCAAGATTTCGTATTGAACGTTGAGGGTCCTGAAACCAGCCTGCAACATGCAACTGAGAGTGCATTGCGTCATGTGGTCGGGTCGACGGTGATGGACCAGGTGCTGACTGAAGGTCGTGAGCTGTTGGCAGTGGACGTGCATGAGCGCCTGCAGCGCTTCCTTGATCTGTACCGTACCGGTATCGTGGTTACCCAGGTGAACGTACAGAATGCCCAGGCGCCGCGCGAAGTGCAGGAAGCTTTTGACGATGTGATCCGTGCCCGTGAAGACGAGCAGCGTGAGAAAAACAATGCTGAAACTTACGCTAACGGCGTGGTTCCCGAGGCGCGCGGTCTGGCCCAGCGCATTCTGGAGGAAGCCAACGGTTACCGCGATGAAGTCATTGCCCGGGCTGAAGGTGAATCCGAGCGTTTCGTCAAGTTGTTGGCTGAATACCGGAAGGCGCCCGAAGTAACCCGAAAGCGTCTCTACCTGGAGACCATGGAAGAGATGTACAGCAGCTCGAGCAAGGTTTTGCTCAGTGGCGACCAGGGGCAGAATAGCCTGATGTACCTGCCACTGGACAAACTGATGGAAAATCGTGGCACCACAGCTGCCGCTCCTGCGCGGCTAGCCGAGCCGGTTGCCCCTGCAACGGGCGCTGATGTGCCAGTGAGCACCGAAACCCTGTCACGTACGCTGCGTAGCCGGAGTCGATAAATGAGCAACAAGTCGCTTTTTACCCTGATTGCCGGCGCGGTACTGGCGCTGGTGGCATGGAACTGCTTTTACATCGTGGCGCAGACCGAGCGGGCTGTGCTGCTGCAGTTCGGCAAGGTGTCCGAGTCGGACGTGCCGCCCGGGCTGCACATGAAAATTCCGTATGTTAACCAGGTGCGCAAGTTTGATGGCCGCCTGCTGACCCTGGATGCACCGACGCAGCGGTTTTTGACGCTGGAAAAGAAAGCTGTAATGGTGGATGCTTTTGCCAAGTGGCGCATTGCCAACGCAGACCAGTACTATACTGCCACCTCGGGGATGAAACAGGTTGCTGACGAACGTCTGGCGCGCCGTCTGGAGGCGGGCCTGCGCGACCAGTTTGGTAAGCGCACCCTGCATGAGGTGGTGAGTGGCCAGCGTGATGAGCTGATGGCCAATATCACTGCATCGCTGGACAAGATGGCGCGAAAGGAGCTGGGTATCGAAGTGATCGATGTCCGGGTCAAGGCGATTGATCTGCCACGCGAGGTTAACCGCAGTGTGTTCGAACGCATGAGTTCTGAGCGTGCGCGGGAGGCCCGTGAACACCGTGCCAAGGGCAAGGAGTTGGCGGAGGGGATTCGCGCTGATGCTGATCGTCAGCGCCGTGTTCTGTTGGCCGAAGCTTACCGCGAAGCCGAAGAAATTCGTGGTGACGGCGATGCGCGCTCCACCGCCATCTATGCCGAAGCGTTTGGCCAGGATGCCGAGTTCTATGCGTTTTACCGTAGCCTGCAGGCTTACAGGGACAGCTTCTCCAGCAAGAGCGATGTGCTGGTGCTTACTCCGGATAGCGAGTTTTTCCGCTTTATGCAGTCGAAGTAGGCCGCTGCAACCAGGCCGGGCCCCGTCATTGTGCGGGGCCTTTTTGTGAGTGACAGGCAAGAAGTACGCCCGGGAGGGCTGTGCGTGAAAAAACTATAAAAATTTCAGGATTTTTGTTAGAATTGCGAGCTGTGTGTAAACGTACAAATCAATCCCAGGCTCAGCCGGTCAGCATGGCCTGCTGGCCGTAGAGACCGGGGGCGCCCGGTCTTTTTGCGTATATCAAAGTGGTCCGCCGGCCCAGCGCAGCAAAATCAAGGGTAAAGAGGAAAGCATGGCAACTCCGGAGCGTTGGTTACTGCCTGACGGCATTGAAGAGGTTCTGCCGCGTCAGGCTGCGCGTGTCGAGCAGTCACGTCGAATGATGCTCGATCTGTTTGCATCCTGGGGCTACGAGCTTGTGGTGACACCACATATCGAGTTCCTGGATTCTTTGCTGACAGGTTTGGGCAAAGAGCTGGCATTGCGTACATTTAGCGTAACCGACCCCCTGAGCGGTCAGCTGATGGGTTTTCGTGCCGACATTACACCGCAGGTGGCTCGCATGGATGCGCACAGTTTGCGCCGTGAAGGGCCTAGCCGGCTGTGTTATGCCGGCAGTGTGGTGCATGCCAGGCCGCGAGCGTTAACTACATCGCGCAGTCCGATTCAGCTGGGCGCCGAGCTCTATGGCGATGCCAGTCCTGCAGCTGATATTGAAGTGATCAGTTTGATGCTGGAGACCCTGCAACAGGCCAAAATTGATGATGTGCACCTTGATCTTGGCCATGTCGGCGTGTTCCGGGGGCTGGCCAAGGCAGCCAGTTTGTCGCCTGCGGCGGAAGAACAGCTGTTTGCTGCCTTGCAACGCAAAGCTGTTACCGATGTGGCAGCCTTGACTGCCGGGCTGCCGGCCGAGCTGGCTGGCATGCTCAAGGCGCTGTGCGGGCTTTGTGGTGATCGTGGCGTACTGGAGCGTGCACGCGAGGTGCTGGCGGCTGCTCCAAGGAGTGTGCGTGAATCGCTGGAGCAATTGCAGCATCTGGCCGATGTGCTGGCTCAGCGCTACCCGGATGTTCCTGTTTATTTCGACCTGAGTGAGCTGCGTGGCTACAACTACCACACAGGCGTGGTATTTGCCGCTTTTATACCCGGGGTGGGGCAGTCAATCGCCCAGGGCGGCAGGTACGATGACATTGGGGCGGTGTTTGGTCGATCGCGGCCGGCCACCGGCTTTTCAACCGACCTGAAAACGCTGGTCAGCCTGGGTGGTACTGATGAGCCGTCAGCGCGCAGCGCCATCTGGGCGCCTGCCGATAATGATGTCACGCTGTGGCAGGCTGTCTGTGAGCTGCGCGCCCGGGGTGAGACCGTTATTCAGGCGCTGGCAGGCCAGAGTGTTACTGATGCTGCCACTACAGGGTGTGATCGCTGCCTGGTGCGGGAAGATGGCCAGTGGCAGGTCCGGAAAATTTGATTGAAAGCCTGCCGGAGACCTCCGGCAGGGCAGATCTTGTGCTAAGAGGGCAACTACCTATGGGTAAGAATGTGGTCATCCTTGGAACCCAGTGGGGTGACGAAGGCAAAGGCAAAATTGTCGATCTGTTAACGGACCAGGCTCAGGCTGTGGTGCGTTTCCAGGGAGGCCACAATGCCGGACACACGTTGGTGATTGATGGCGAAAAAACCATTTTGCATCTGATTCCGTCCGGTATCCTGCGTGATAATGTCGAGTGCATGATTGGTAATGGTGTAGTGCTGGCGCCGGATGCCCTGCTTAAAGAAATCACCAAGCTGGAAGAAAAAGGAATTCCTGTACGCGAGCGTCTGCGCATCAGTTCGGCTTGCACCCTGATTCTGCCCTACCACGTGGCGCTGGACCAGGCGCGCGAGGCCGCGCGTGCCGAGGGCAAAATAGGCACCACCGGGCGTGGTATCGGCCCGGCCTACGAAGACAAAGTGGCCCGCCGTGGGTTGCGTGTGGGCGACTTGTTTAATGCCGAGCGTTTTGCTGCCAAGCTGAAAGAAGTGATGGATTTGCATAACTTCGCTCTGGAGCATTTTTATAAGGTTGAGCCGGTCTGCTATGACACCGTGCTCAAGGATGCACTGGCTTATGCGGATACCCTCAAGCCACTGATGCAGGATGTAACCGCCCGCTTGCACGAGCTGCGCAAGCAGGGTGCGCACATCATGTTTGAAGGGGCCCAGGGCGCGCTGCTGGATATTGACCACGGTACCTATCCGTACGTTACCAGCTCCAGCACCACGGCGGGTGGCACTGCTACCGGCTCGGGTTTTGGTCCGCTTTATCTGGACTATATCCTCGGCATTACCAAGGCTTATACCACGCGTGTCGGTTCAGGACCGTTTCCGACCGAGCTGTTCGATGACATTGGTGCCCGTCTGGCAGAAAAGGGTCACGAGTTTGGCTCCACCACGGGGCGTGCCCGCCGCTGCGGCTGGTTTGATGCCGTGATTTTGCGTCGTACTGCAGAGATCAACAGTATCTCCGGTCTGTGCCTGACCAAGCTGGATGTTCTGGATGGGCTGGAAACTGTCAAGATTTGCGTCGCTTACAAGAACGCTGCCGGCGAGCTGTTGCAGGATGCTCCGACCGATGCTGACAGCTACGACGAGCTGACGCCGGTCTACGAGGAAATGCCCGGCTGGAGCGAGTCGACCCTGGGAGCAACGGAGCTGGGTCAGCTGCCAGCCAACGCCCGTGCATATGTCGAGCGCCTGCAAGAGTTGGTGGGTACGCCGATTGATATTGTTTCGACCGGTCCTGACCGCAACGAAACCATTGTATTGCGCCACCCCTATGCCTGATTGAGTGGGGCGTTTTGACCGTATGGTAACGGCGTTTGAAAGCCGGCCTTTGTGTATGCAGGGCCGGCTTTTTTTCAGCCTTGTTCAGGCGGGTGACTGTCTTGTGGGGGCGTTTCCGCAATATGGCTTTGATCGTCAGCGTGCACGTGCGTTGGCGTTATTTGTAACGGGCTGAGGTGTTTTCGGTAAGGCGGAGGGGCTGTCACCCGGACAATAAAAAACCCCCAAGCATGTGCTTGAGGGTTTTGAAGTTTGGTGCCCAGGAGAAGACTCGAACTTCCACAGCCGTTAAGCCACTAGTACCTGAAACTAGCGTGTCTACCAATTCCACCACCTGGGCAGTGCAACAATTATAGCCAAAAAATGCAACAAGGCAAGCCAGTTGACGTATAATGGCCAAATCTTGCCATTTCAATGCTGTCATTTACGATTTGGTGCCCAGGAGAAGACTCGAACTTCCACAGCCGTTAAGCCACTAGTACCTGAAACTAGCGTGTCTACCAATTCCACCACCTGGGCACAAACATCAATCATTCATCACAATATGCATTGCAACTCTGGCGTTGTGCGGGCGAGAATATACGTCCCCCGGATATGTTTGTAAAGCCCTGGAGCAAAAAAACCTGGGCATTTCTTTTTTAGAGCCATTAAGGATAGTTGAATTTTGAAAGCCAACTGGCAGGGGCTGGACCCCGAAGCCGCGCAAGAAGCGCAAAAATATGAAAATCCCATACCCAGCCGTACCCTGATATTGCAGCACCTGGCCGAGCGCGGAGCTCCGGCTACACGAGAACAGCTTTGCGCCGAATTCGGTCTTCACGATGAAGATGATGTGGAAGCCATCCGGCGCCGCCTGCGCGCCATGGAGCGCGATGCCCAGGTGGTCTATACCAGACGTGGTGCTTATGCGCCGGTTGACAAACTGGACCTGGTTGCCGGACGGGTGCAGGGCCACCGTGACGGTTTCGGCTGGTTGCTGCCTGAAGGCGAGGGTGATGACATTTTTCTCAGCCCTGTACAGATGCGTAGTGTGTTTCACGGTGACCGGGTTTTGGTACGTGTGACCGGTCTTGACAAGCGCGGTCGCAAAGAGGGTGTCATTGCCGAGGTGGTTGAGCGGGCACGGGAAAGCCTGGTGGGGCGCTACCACGAAGAAAATGGGCTGGGCCTGGTGATTCCAGACAATACCCGCATGCAGCATGAGATCATTATTAGCCCGGGCATGTCGGGTAGTGCAGAAATTGGCCAGCTGGTTGAGGTGTTGATTACGCACTGGCCTACTGCACGCATGCCAGCGCAGGGCAGGGTGGTAAGGGTGCTGGGTGATTACATGGCGCCAGGCATGGAAATTGATGTTGCCATCCGCAATTACGACATTCCGCACGAATGGCCGGAAGCAGTATTGACCGAAGCCGGGCGTTTCAAGGAAGAGGTTGCCGAAAAAGACAAGCTCAGGCGTGTCGATTTGCGTGACCTGCCATTCGTGACGATTGATGGTGCGGATGCACGCGACTTTGACGATGCGGTCTACTGTGAACAGTCACGTGTACCCGGTCAGGGTGGCTGGCAACTGTATGTGGCTATTGCTGATGTCTCGCATTATGTGCAGGTCGGCTCGGCGCTGGATGCTGAAGCTGAAAAGCGTGGCAACTCGGTCTACTTTCCCGAGCGCGTGATTCCGATGCTGCCAGAGGCATTGTCCAACGGTTTGTGCTCGCTCAACCCTGATGTTGACCGTCTGGCAATGGTTTGCCAGATAGAGGTTGCGCGCAGTGGACGAATCCTGGATTACAAATTTTATGAGGCAGTAATCCGCTCCCATGGCCGTCTGACCTATGATGAGGTCAGCGCCATACTTGAGCGCCCCGGCAGCAGAGAGGGCAAGGCGGCCAGCAAGCGGCGCAAAGCACTGGTACCCCACCTGCAGCAGCTGTATGACTTGTATCAGGCGCTGGCCAGGCAGCGCAAGCGTCGTGGCGCCATCGACTTCGAGACCCGTGAAACCTATATAGTGTTTGGCGATGATCGCAAGATTGCCGAGATCCTGCCAACCGAGCGTAACGATGCTCATAAGCTGATTGAAGAATGCATGCTGTGCGCCAATGTGGCGATGGCGGATTTCTTGCATATCCACAAGCTGCCAGGCCTGTATCGCATTCACGATGGTCCGCCCGAGGCCAAGCTGGAGAAGCTGCAGGGTTTTCTGGGTACGCTGGGCCTGAGCCTGAACAAGGGCAAGCAGCTGCCTGCGCCCCAGGACTATCTGCGCCTGCTGGAGCAGGTGCGTGGGCGGCCTGATTTTGACCTGATCCAGACTGTCATGCTGCGCTCGCTGAGTCAGGCTGAGTACAGTCCTGACGATATTGGCCATTTTGGCCTGAATTATGAAACCTATACCCACTTTACCTCGCCGATTCGCCGTTATGCCGACCTGCTCAATCATCGTGCGGTGCGCAGTGTAATCCGCTCCAGGCGCAAGTCGGAGCATGTGGTGCGTGCCGGAGCGGGGCCGTTGCCCAAGGCCAGGATTTACCCGTACGATTTGCCGCGGCTGGAAGCCATAGGTGCCAAGGTATCGGTTACCGAGCGCCGGGCTGATGAGGCAACCCGTGACGTAGTGACCTGGCTCAAGTGTGAGTACATGCTTGAGCGCATTGGGGAGACCTACAGCGGCGTGGTGACTTCGGTAACCGGGTTCGGATTGTTTGTCGAACTCAAGGATATCTACGTTGAAGGCATGGTGCATATCACGGCCTTGCCGGCCGATTACTATCATTTCGAGTCTGTTTATCATCGTCTGGTGGGTGAGCGCAGTGGCCGCAGTTACCGACTGGGCGACAGCATTGAAGTGGTCGTGGCGCGGGTTGACCTTGATGAACGTAAGATCGATTTTGAGCTGAGTATGGCCGAGCAGTCGGCACCGGTGACCAGGAGGGCAGTACCTGCCGGAGCGGAAAAAACTGCCAGGAAAACAGACCAGAAAAGGGGAGGCGGCAGGCAAGCAGATGACAAGAAAGCCAGACCGGCCAAGGGGAAAAAGCGCAAAGCAGTAAGCAAGTCGAGGAAGTCTGGCTACTATGAGTGATCTGGAACAGGTTTATGGCATCCATGCGGTCAGTGCGCTGCTGGCCCATCACCCGAAGCGGGTCAGGCAGCTGTGGCTGGCCCAGGGCCGGCAGGATGCCAGTGTGGCGGCGTTGCGTGAGCGGGCACTGGGACGGAAAATCGAGGTGCGTGAGGTTGCGCGCAGCATCCTGGATGAGCGGGTGAACGGTGTGCACCAGGGAGTGCTGGCGCTGGTAACTCCGAGCCAGGTGTGGGGCGAGAACATGCTCGAAGAGCTGCTTGACCGCATCAGCGAGCCGCCGTTGCTGCTGGTTCTGGATGGGGTGACTGACCCGCACAACCTGGGTGCCTGTTTGCGTACCGCCGATGCTGCCGGCGTACATGCAGTAATCATTCCCAAAGACAAGTCCGCGACACTTAACGCAACGGTGCGCAAGGTGGCCTGTGGTGCAGCCGAGGTGGTACCGCTGGTGGCGGTAACCAATCTGTCACGCACCTTGCAAGGCTTGCAGAAAAAAGGCATCTGGATTGCCGGCACTGCTGGTGAGGCCGAAACCAGTATTTATCAGCAGGATCTGCGTGGCCCGCTGGCACTGGTGATGGGGGCCGAAGGCAAGGGCATGCGCCGGCTGACCCGCGAGAATTGCGATTACCTGGTCAAGCTGCCCATGCTGGGTTCGGTCAGCAGCCTCAATGTATCGGTGGCAACAGGGGTTTGCCTGTTTGAAGTCCGCCGTCAGCGCGGCACCTGATCCATAGTGATGCTGACCGCCGCTCCCACTGTATGACGGATTCTCCCGCTGGAGCGGCTTCAGCCGCGACCGGAGGCTGTGCCTGGCTTGTGCCATGGGATCGCCACTGAAGTGGCTCGTACAGCAAATGGTTCGCACAATGACGGCGCTCCAGTTGAATGGATGGCTGTTTAAGCCGGGTACGCATCACGACAATGTGACAAGGCGACGGCGGGATAAAGCTGCAGTGGGACTGCAGGGCGACAGGACCTCTATGTAGGCAAGAACAACAGAGCAAGGGACATGCGACGCTATTGCATCACTGGTTTCCTGCGTTCAATTGCGCTAGTTGCAGGGCTCGGGTAGAATATGCGCCCTTATTGTTCGTGATAAAGCGGCAGTAAACATTTCATTCACTCCTTGCCTGACCGGACTGACCGGCAGGCTACAACCCGTAAGGAGCATTTATGCGTCATTACGAAATCGTGTTCCTGGTCCACCCTGACCAGAGCGAGCAGGTCGGCGGCATGGTCGAGCGCTATACCAAGCTGATCGAAGACGACGGTGGCAAGGTTCACCGCCATGAAGACTGGGGGCGCCGTCAGCTGGCTTACTCCATCAACGACATCCACAAGGCCCACTACGTACTGCTGAACGTTGAGTGCAGCAGCCAGGTTCTGGCTGAGCTGGAAGACAGCTTCCGCTATAACGATGCTGTACTGCGTAACCTGATCATCCGTCGTGATGAAGCTGTTACCGAGCAGTCCGAAATGCTCAAGGCCGAAGAGGGCCGCAATGAGCGTCGCGAGCGTCGCGAGCGCCCTGAAGCTGCTGACGAAGCCGACGACGAAGAAGTCGAAGGTGATGATGAAGATGACGACAGCGAAGACGCTGACGAGTAATCACTGGACTTATTTAAGGAGCAACTGTCATGGCACGTTTTTTTCGTCGTCGCAAGTTCTGCCGCTTTACCGCTGAAGGCGTACAGGAAATCGACTACAAAGACCTTAACACCCTGAAAGCCTACGTTTCTGAAACAGGCAAAATTGTACCCAGCCGCATTACCGGCACCAAGGCCAAGTATCAGCGTCAGCTGGCTACAGCCATCAAGCGTGCGCGCTTCCTGGCGCTGCTGCCATACACCGATAGCCACGACCGCTAAGCCTGGCTGAAGCGGACAAGGATACAGGCAAGCATGCGGGCACTGGCCGAATACATCATGCGTGGTCGCAAACAGGCAGCCCTGACGGTGGGCCTGACGACAGCGTTGCCCCTATTGTTCTGGATCGGTGCGGCTGGAGCCAGTCTGGTTCTGTTGCGCAAAGGTGCAGGGCAGTCGGCAAACACTGTAGTCTGGGCATTGATCCCTGCTGTTATCTGGGCTTTGTACGGCGACCCTTATGTAGTGATGGTAGTGGGCGGCAGCCTTGTTTTGGCGCATGTACTGCGCGAAAGCATGTCCTGGCTCAGGGTGCTGCTGACCAGTTTGCTGGTTGGACTGGTGTCAGCCTGGGTGCTGTCAGTGGTATTTGCCGATTTCATTGGTGAAGTCAGGCAGGCACTTGAGCAAAACATGACCGCCGTGCTGGGCGACGCCTGGCAGCAGCTGGATGCAAGCGTGCAGGACAGCCTGCTGGAGCTGTTGGGGCCGGTCTTGACCGGGCTGATGGCTGCAGTCGTGCAAATGCTGGCGTTGGCCGCACTGGCGCTGGCCCGTTACTGGCAGGCCGCTCTGTATAACCCGGGCGGCTTTGGTCAGGAGTTCCGCAGCATCCGTCTGCCGGCGGCAGTTGCAGGGTTGCTGGTGCTGGGCATGCTATTGGCACCGCGTGTGAGTGCGCAGGCGGCGATCATCATGCCGTTATGTGCGATACCGCTGGGCGTGGCTGGCATGGCGCTGGTACACGGTGTGGTTGCCCGCCATAAAATGGGCCGGTTACCTTTGATCGGCTTTTATGTAGGCATGTTCCTGTTTGTGCAGCTGCTGTATCCGCTTCTGGTTATTTTGGCCCTGGCCGATAGTGTGTTTGATTTCCGTGGTCTCAGAGCGTTAGAAAAAAATAATGCAGATCCCACGGACAACGGTGAATAATATCTTCAAGAGGTGAAACCCAAATGGAAGTCATCCTGCTGGAAAAAGTCGCAAACCTGGGTAACCTGGGCGACAAAGTTACTGTAAAAGCTGGCTACGGCCGCAACTACCTGCTGCCGCAAGGCAAGGCTACCGCTGCAACTCCGGACAACATCGCCGAGTTTGAAGCCCGCCGTGCCGAGCTGGAGCGCATTGCTGCCGAGAAGCGCGCAGCCGCCGAAGCCCGTGCTGCCCAGCTGAGCGAGCTGGTGGTGACCATCACTGCCAATGTTGGTGAAGAGGGCAAGCTGTTCGGGTCCATTGGCACTCAGGATATTGCTGATGCCCTGACCGCCAGCGGTATCGAAGTCGCCAAGAGCGAGGTTCGTCTGCCAGACGGCACTATTCGCCAGACCGGTGAATATGAGATTCTCCTGCAGTTGCACTCTGAAGTGAATGCAGAGATCAAGCTGGTGGTTGCAGGCGAAGGTGAAGACGAGTAAGTTTTGCCTCGGCGACAAAAAAGGGGCATCTGTCTGACGACAGGTGCCTTTTTTGTCTGTGCTGGAGTTACAATGCCCGGCGCAATGCAGCTCGTGGAGTTGGCTCCAGTCAGGGGCATTCTGGTTGTGCTTTCAGGCGATTGCCTGGCGTGACAGGTGCATTGCACCGGAATTTCGTACCCTATCATCAAGTATAGATATTAACGGCTAGAGTTATGCGTGAGTTGGATGTGGCGCCACAATATGACCTGGAAGCGGCAGCACTGAAAGTGCCGCCGCACTCGGTGGAAGCCGAGCAGGCAGTGCTTGGCGGCTTGATGCTGGATAACTATGCCTGGGAGCGAATGGGTGACCAGCTGGTAGATGCCGATTTTTACCGGCATGATCACCGCCTGATCTTTCGTGCCATTTTTATATTGGCCGAGCGCAACGAACCTTTTGATGTGGTAACCCTGTCGGAATACCTCGACAACGAAGGTACTCTGGCGCAGGTGGGTGGCCTGGCCTATCTGGGAGAACTGGCCGGCAATACCCCTTCGGTGGCCAATATTCAGGCATATGCGCGAATTATCCGTGAGCGTGCGACTTTGCGCCAGCTGATCAGCGCCAGCAATGAAATTGCTGATATGGCGTACTCGCCACAGGGACGTCAAGGAGAAGAAATTCTTGATGAGGCTGAGCGCAAAATTTTTCAGATTGCCGAGTCGCGACCCAAGGCTGGCGGACCGGTGCCTTTGCGTGAGGTATTGCTGCAGACTGTTGATACTATTGATACGCTGTTTCATAGCGACTCGCAGATTACCGGCTTGACCACTGGCTTTGCCGACCTTGACGAGCAGACCAGCGGTTTGCAGCCGGCCGATTTGATCATTGTTGCCGGTCGTCCCTCCATGGGGAAAACCACGTTTGCCATGAATCTGGTAGAAAACGCCGTGATGAACAGTGATAAAACTGTACTGGTTTTTTCGCTCGAAATGCCGGCTGAGTCACTGGTCATGCGCATGCTGTCTTCGCTGGGCCGGATCGACCAGAGCAAGGTACGCTCAGGCAAGCTGGATGATGATGACTGGGCACGGATGACGTCCACCGTCTCTTTGCTGCAGGGCGCCAAGCTGCATATTGATGACACTGCCGGCATCAGCCCGACCGAAATGCGTGCGCGTACCCGCCGGGTGGCCCGTGAGCATGGCGAGATCGGCTTGATCATGGTTGACTATCTGCAGCTGATGCAGCTGGGAGGCAGTGGTGGTGAAAACCGTACCAATGAGATATCCGAAATCTCCCGCTCACTTAAGGCGCTGGCCAAAGAGTTTGACTGCCCGGTGGTCGCCTTGTCGCAGCTGAACCGGGCCCTGGAGCAGCGGCCAAACAAGCGGCCGGTCAACTCTGATTTGCGTGAATCTGGCGCCATTGAGCAGGATGCCGATGTCATCATGTTTGTTTACCGTGACGAGGTGTATCATCCGGATACCGAGCACAAGGGGATTGCCGAGATCATCATTGGCAAACAGCGTAACGGGCCTATCGGCACAGTCAGGCTGATGTTTCACGGTCGTTATACCCGCTTTGACAACCTGGCGCCGGGGGATTATCAATTTCATGATGATTAAACCGGTTTGTGCTGTAGCGGCAGGCGGGTAAATAGTGGTGCCGCTGTACAGGCTCCATATTTAGGCGGGCAAGCAAGACGGAGTATGGTATCCGGCAGGCGCTGTTCGCCACTAAAGTGGCTTCTGCAGCGGCCGGTCTGCGCTGCAGGAGCGGTTTCAGCCGCGACCGGGGTGCCTTGTTCTGCAGGAGGGCTTTGGCCGCGACCGGGGGTGCCTTGTTCTGCAGGAGCGGCTTCAGCCGCGACTCATGGGTGTGCGCAGACTGTATGCGCAGGAACAAAAAAGGGCAGAGGTGCTGTTTTTCCCCCTGCCCTTGGTTGTGGCTGTGTTGGCCTGTCTTTTGTCAGCTATTCTGTTCGCGCTCGACAGCTCGGTAGCCGATATCTTTACGATAAAAACAGCCCTTCCAGCTGATCGGCTTGGCCAGGGCGTAGGCATTGGCCTGGGCCTCGGCAACTGTATCACCCAGGGCTGTGGCACAGAGTACGCGGCCGCCAGTGTTGATGATAGTGTCACCCTGCAGGCTGGTACCGGCATGAAACACCTTGCCGTCCAGTTTTGCTGCTGCATCAAGGCCACTGATGACCTGGCCCTTCAGGTAGTCGTCAGCCGGGTAGCCGCCGGAGGCCATGACCACGCCCAGGCTTGGGCGCGGGTCCCACTGGGCCTCAACCTTGTCCAGCGCCTCGGCCATGGCTGCTTCGACGAGCAAGACCAGGCTGGACTCAAGGCGCAGCAAGATTGGCTGGGTTTCCGGGTCACCAAAGCGGCAATTGTATTCGATGATTTGCGGATTTCCAGCCTTGTCGATCATCAGGCCGGCATAGAGAAAGCCGGTGTAGACATTGCCTTCGGCCGCCATGCCGCGCACAGTGGGATAGATAATCTCGTCAAGTACGCGCTGGTATACCTCGGGGGTCACCACAGGGGCGGGAGAGTAGGCACCCATACCGCCGGTATTGGGGCCGGTGTCGGCATCGCCGACGCGCTTGTGATCCTGGCTGGTGGCCATCGGCAGGACATTGCCGGCAGCATCAACCATAACAATGAAGCTGGCTTCCTCGCCATCCAGGAAGTCTTCGATCACCACGCGCGAGCCGGCATCACCAAAGGCGTTGCCGGACAGCATGTCAGTAATGGCATCTTCGGCTTCCTGCAGTGTCATGGCGACGATGACGCCCTTGCCTGCAGCCAGGCCATCGGCCTTGACCACAATGGGAGCGCCTTTTTCGCGCACATAGGCCAGCGCCTGGTCTACGTCGGTGAAATTGGCATAACCGGCCGTCGGAATCTTGTGACGTGCCAGAAAGTCCTTGGTGAATGCCTTTGAACCTTCCAGCTGGGCTGCCTTGGCAGTGGGGCCAAAAATGCTCAGGCCGGCCGCACGAAACTTGTCAACCACACCCTGCACCAGCGGGGCTTCAGGGCCGACAATGGTCAGCTCAACCTGGTTGGCTTTGGCAAATTCGGCCAGGGCATCGATTTCGGTAACCTGAATGGCGACGTTTTTGCACTTGGCCTCGGTAGCTGTACCGGCATTGCCCGGTGCCACGAAAACTGTTTCCACGCGTGGGTCCTGGGCTATTTTCCATGCCAGCGCGTGCTCGCGACCGCCGTTGCCAATAATCAAAATGTTCATAGTCAGTTTCTAACCTCAAATCAGTGGCGGAAGTGCCGCATGCCGGTAAAGACCATGGCAATGCCGGCTTCGTCGGCGGCGGCGATAACTTCCTCGTCGCGCATTGAACCGCCAGGCTGAATGACGGCCTGGATACCGGCCTTGGCAGCGTTGTCGATGCCGTCACGGAACGGGAAGAAGGCATCAGAGGCCATGACGGCACCCTCTACCGGCAGTCCGGCGTGTTCAGCCTTGATGGCAGCGATGCGTGCCGAATTGACGCGACTCATCTGGCCGGCACCCACTCCCACTGTCTGGCCGTTTTTGGCGTAGACAATGGCGTTGGACTTGACGAACTTGGCCACTTTCCAGGCAAACAGCAGGTCACGAATTTCTTCTTCACTGGGTGCGCGCCTGGTAACCACCCTGAGGTCGTCAGCGCTGATCATGCCGATGTCACGGCTTTGAACCAGCAGGCCGCCGTTGACGCGCTTGAAGTCCCAGCCGGGTGCGCGCTGTTCGGGCCACTGGCCGCACTCCAGCAAACGCACGTTGGCTTTGGCGCTGACGGCTTCGCGGGCAGCGGAGGAAATGGATGGCGCGATGATCACCTCAACAAACTGACGCTCGACAATGGCGCTCGCGGTTTCGCCGTCCAGTTCACGGTTGAAGGCAATGATGCCGCCAAATGCGGACTCGCTGTCGGTGGCGTAGGCCAGATCATAGGCTTTGCGAATGCCGCCGGCCTGTTCGGCAACCACCGCCACACCACAGGGGTTGGCATGCTTGACGATGACACAGGCTGGCTCACTGAAGCTTTTTACGCATTCCAGGGCGGCGTCAGTGTCGGCCACGTTATTGAAGGACAGCTCTTTGCCCTGGATCTGGCTGGCGGTGGCCACGCTGGCTTCAGCCGGACTGGCTTCGACATAGAAGGCCGCACTCTGGTGCGGGTTTTCGCCGTAGCGCATATCCTGCGCCTTGATGAACTGACTGTTGAAGCTCTGTGGGAACAGGCTGCGATCTGCGCTGGACAGGGTATCGGCCTGCTGGTTGATGGTACCCAGGTAATTGGCAATCATGCCGTCGTAGGCGGCCGTGTGCTCAAAGGCCTTCAGGGCCAGGGCAAAGCGCTGGGCGTAAGTAAGCCCGCCGTCCTGCAGGGCACTGATCACATTGTCGTAGTCGTCAGTATTGACCACTATGGCCACGTCTTTATGGTTTTTCGCCGCGCTGCGCACCATGGCTGGGCCACCGATATCAATATTCTCGATGGCGTCGGGCAGCGTGCAACCCTCCTGGGCTACTGTAGCGGCAAAGGGATAGAGGTTGACTGCCACCAGGTCGATCGGCTTGATGCCTTGCTCGTCCATGATTGCCGCATCAATAGCGCGCCGGCCGAGGATGCCGCCGTGAATTTTCGGGTGCAGGGTCTTGACCCGGCCGTCCATCATCTCGGCAAAGCCGGTGTAGTCGGCCACTTCTACTGCGGGGATGCCGTTGTCACAGAGCAGTTTGTAGGTGCCGCCGGTAGACAGGATTTCGACTTTCAGGGTGTGCAGGGCGCGGGCAAATTCCACTACGCCGGCTTTGTCGGAAACGCTAATCAGTGCACGGCGCACCGGGGTCTTGGCAGTTTGGTCAGTCATCAGGTTTTCCAGGTTGAATCGGCTGCTCCAGGCAGCGGTTGGTTTACAGAAGGTTGTGTTCTTTCAATTTCTTGCGCAGTGTGCCACGGTTCAGGCCAAGAATTTCTGCTGCCTTGCTCTGGTTGCCGCCGGTGTATTGCAGCACGGTCGCCAGCAGTGGGGCTTCGACTTCATTTAGAACGAGCTGGTAAACATTGGTTACTTCGGTTCCGTCCAGGTGTGTGAAGTAATTGTGCAGGGTCATTTCCACGCAGGCGCGCAGGCTTAATGGCTGGCCGGTTGCCGTTCCCGCAAGGCGGGATGAATGTAGACTCACGATTCTTGTATCCATAAATTACTAGCGGTGTTCAGGCTGCATGCCGGATGCCCTGTGCAGTCAGTTGCCGGAACAGCTCAACGATTGCCTGCAGTTGCTGCTGTGGGCTGTCGAGGCTATTGAACTGACTGCGGAATGTACGGGAATCAGGCAACCATTGCAGGTACCAGGCCAGATGTTTGCGGGCAATGCGTACGCCCATCACCGGACCATAGAATTCGTGCATTCTAGCAAGATGCAGCCTCAGGGTCTCTTGCATTTCGCTCAGCGGTAGCGGTTCCAGCTGTTTGCCGGTTTTCAGGTAGTGGCCGATTTCGCGAAAAATCCATGGCCGGCCGCGGGCGGCCCGCCCAATTAACAGGCCGTCGGCGGCTGTGTGCTCCAGCACCTGGCGTGCCTTGTGTGGCGAGCAAATGTCGCCATTGGCCAGTACCGGAATGTTGATAGACTGCTTCACAGCGGCAATGGTGTCGTATTCGGCCTCGCCATTGAAACGGTCGGCACGGGTGCGACCATGGATGGCCAGGGCCTGGATGCCTTCGCTTTCGGCGATGTGCGCAATGCTTAGAGCATTGCGAGTGCTGTTGTCCCAGCCGGTGCGAATTTTGAGGGTAACTGGTACCTGCACGGCAGACACCACAGCACGCAGGATATTAGCGACCAGCAACTCGTCCCGCAGCAGTGCCGAGCCGGCAGCTTTGTTGCAGACCTTTTTGGCCGGGCACCCCATGTTGATATCGATCAGCTGTGCGCCCATGGCCACGCAGCTGCGGGCAGCCTTGGCCATCTGCTCTGGTACGGAGCCGGCGATCTGGATGGCGCGCGGTTCCTGGTCAGTCGTGTCAACCAGGCGCTGGCTCGACTTGCGGCTGTGCCACAGACGGGTATCACTGGTGACCATCTCGGCTACGCTCATGCCGGCACCGTACGCACGGCAGAGCTCGCGAAAGGGGCGGTCACTGATGCCGGCCATGGGCGCCAAAACCAGATTGCTGGCCAGAGTTATATTGCCGATGCGCAGGGTAGACATGCAAACCTCGAAAGCAAACGGGTGCATCCTGTGATGCAATACATGTAGTGGGGTGCTGCCCCGGGGGCAGCACGGTTAAGGCTCAGTTGTTGGCACCGAAGTCGTAATCCATGGTGGTGCTTGGCTCTTGCAGGTAGTGCCCCTGAATGTAATTGACACCAGCTTGCCATAAAACCGACAGGATGCTGGCGCTTTCGACAAAGGGCACTATGGTTCTTTTGGCCTGGCTATGCAGGGCGCCAAGCATTTCTTTCAGGGCTTCCTGGTTGGCGTGCTCACCCAGTTCGCCGGTAAAGGAACCGTCGATCTTTACGTAATCCACGTTCAGGTGATTGAGTGTGTTGAACGGGTTGACCGCACAACCAAACTGGCCCAGAGCGATCTGGCAGTGCAGGCCGCGCAGCTCCTCAACCAGTTCGCGTGCCTGCTTCAGGTGGCTGATGGCGTCGGTTTCGCGGATCTGCAAAATGAGCGAGTCGGCTGGCAGGCGGGCTGCTTTTAGCGCCATGGCCAGCCAGGCCACCAGCGACATGTCTTGCAGGCTTGCGCTGGACAGGTGGACAAACAGGGTTGTGTTATGGCCTTTGGCCCGGTGCTGTGTCAGCAGCTTGATGGAGTTAAGCAGCACCCAGCGGTCGATTTTTTCGGCCAGACCGGCGCTGATGGCTGCATTGAGAAAGTCATTGGGTGCGACTTCGTCACCCTGGGGGGTAACCAGGCGCAGCAGGACTTCGTATAGCTCGTCTTGCTCGCCGCGCAGGCTGATGACCGGTTGAAACAGCAAGCGGAAGCTGTTGGTTTCCAGCGCGTGCTGAATCATTGCAATGATGTTGCCACGACTGGCAGAGGCGGCCAGGTCGTCCACCGGGTTATGGATGTGCAAGTGATTGCCCTGGTCGTTTTCTTCGCTGCAACGTCGGGCCCGGTCAAGCACTTCGGCAGCCTTGCCCGTTTTTTCGCTAATGGCTGCCACGCCAATGGACAGGGTGGTTTGTGCCGTGCGCCCGGAAATGTCATACAGCCGCTCGGCGACCTGCTCCAGTAACCGGAGAAGCTCTGGTTGTTGCTGTTCGGGGGTGGTGGCCGGCTGCAGTGCGCAAAAAACGTTATCGGCCAGGCGTGCCAGCTGGGTATTTTTGTTCAGGGTCTGGCGTACAGTTTGTGCAAGGTCGGCCAGGAACAGGTCAATGCCAGCTATGCCCAGCTCGCTGGTCAGGCGGTGATAGGCATCGATCTTGATATAGGCAAGGCTGGCAGTTTCTTCCTGGTTAATCGCCCGCTCGGTTGCAGTGTCGAGGAGCTCGAGAAAACGCTGCCGGTTATACAGGCCGGTTGCAAGATCCTGGCTGCTGATGGCTTTAAGCTTTTGCTCAAGCTCGGCGTTGTCGTTGTCGGTACGGATAACCACCTGTACGCAGGCTTCACCATCGTAAGTGGCAGGCGAGACACTGATTCTGGCAGCAAACGCCTCGTTGCTGAGGTTGACGCCGTTGCACAGGAAGTCAGCCTGGGCGGTGTCATTGTGGTAGTTGCGCAGCAGCTCTTTAAAACCGGCCTGATCTTCGGGGGCGATCAGGTCGGTCATCGGTGTGCATTCCAGATCGTCTACAGAGCTGTAACCAAAGAGCTTCAGGTAGGCCCGGTTTGCATAGACGTGCATGCCGTCATGCACATAAGCAATGGCATCAATCGAGCTGTCCAGGAGTAACTGACAGCGCTTTTCTGCTTCATGCAGAGCCAGTTCGGCGGTTCGGCGGGTACGGCGCTCCTGCAAGTTGGCCAGCTCCCGGTTCACGACCAGCATCAGGTGTTCGTCAGCTCCTTTGGGCACGGCATCCTGGGCGCCCATCTGCAAGGCTTCAATAATCAGGTCGGAATCCTGTTCTTCGATAATCTGGATAAAGGACAGGTCCCGTTCGCTTTTTTGCAATATCTTTAGAGCCGTTGACAATGGCAGCTGTGTGCACTCATAGGATGCAATGCACAAGTCCCATGAGTTGGCGAGGGCTTCTGACAGGGCTTCAGGCGTGTCGGCACGGTGCACCCGGGTTGGCAAGCCGGAATTGCGAAACAGGCTGACAATGCGTTCTGCCTCGTTTTGTGAGTCTTCAAGAATGAGCAGTCGTACCGCTTTGCGTTCTATGGCCATAAGTTCCATTTACACATTGCACCAAACCGCATCACAACTGGAAGCAGCTTTTACGCTTTTGGCGCTGCTGGATCCGGTTGTATACCGGTGGCGTGATGTGCCTGTTCGAATGTTAAGAGGTTACAGGAGATCCCATAATGACGTAAAATCATCATGGTTGCCTACTTTAACATGATCTGCAGTAGCCGGCTGGGTTTTGCCCGTGCCCTGGCCGGTTTGGGCTGTTGCTTTCACAGGGGTATATTCGAACTGGCTGTAACTGGCTGTGTGCTGGATCAGCTGGCCAAGGGTTGCCCGGCTTTCTTCGCCATCAATGTTCAGGGTAATGGTACAGCCTTCGCGGAAGGGAATTTTCGCCGTAATGAGCTGGGCCGGACGGGATAGGGCAGCGATTTCAGGTATGCATAAAGCACGAAGGTAGTTACTGGCTGCCTTGCCCGAACGCAACAGCCGGGTACCACAGGGTTGAGCCCGGTGGGCCAGCATTTCAATACCAATACGGGCACCTGTCTGGTTGTTTTGGCGAATCCAGCGGATGGTGGCAATGGCCCAGTCGTGGTTTTCTTCTTTGCGCAGCGCCAGAATGTCACCGGTCTGAAGGTTGGGAGGGGCGTTGGTGAGCCACTCGAGGCAGTAGCCACCGGGACTCTGATTGACCACTTTAGCCGTGTGCAGCGAATAGAGCACGTCATGGTCCGGCTTGTCCGTGTCTTGTGGGGCTTCCTCTTTTCCGGGCGGACTGTAGTCAATAGAGCCCAGGTGAACGCTGGCTTCATGGTAGGCATCGACAGCTGTTGACCAGATGTCAACGGTTTCTTCGCCACTTGGCATGGAAAGCTCCAGGGTGCTTTCTTCAGGTGGTTGCTGCAGGGTGTCTTCAAAGGTTTTCCGGCCGGCAAGGTGGTAGTGTACCGAGCTCATGCCAAGGCACAGTTGCAACTCGTCAGTTGAGGTGTTGCGTGGAAAGCCTCGTTTGGCGATATCTCCCCAGGCGCAGGCCAGTTGTTGCAACAGCTGGACGGGGATGTGCTCATCGATGATGCCTGGCTGGCTTTCTCCGGTTTCACGCGCCTTGAGCGCATCCATGATTGCGCCGGAAAGGGCTCGGGTATTTAAGCCCAGAACCTGGCTTCGCCCGCTCAGGTTTAGCAGGGCTGTGTAGCGAGGCGGGGTGTCTGTGGTCTGCGCGACAGCAAATAGGGAGCCTTCCTGGCTGATTGGCTGGAGCTGGGCCAGGGTGCTCCAGCGTGGCAATACCTTGACCAGGGTTTGGATGTCCCTTTGGCGCATCTGGTTGGCGCGGGAGCATCCCAGTAACAGGATGCAGCAGTAGGCTTGCTCCAGTGTCTGGGCTGGTACTGAGCCGAGCAGCGGGTCATTCACCTTTTGTGTTTGCAGTTTGTGGTGGGCGGCCAGGCGATGCATCTGGTGAGCCTCAAACCAGAGGCCTGGCGGTACGCTGCGGTATGTCAGGTAAGTCAAGGCCAGGCTGGAAAACAGCCCGTGCAGTGTCCGCTGGACAGACAATGCCAGCAAACTGCTGCGCTTGTGCTGGCTGTCGGCGACAACTTGCTTGTAGCCACTGGTGAGCAGGTGTTGGAGAGTCTGGCACAGGTTGGCAACCTTATTGGCGCGGCTGCTGAGAATGACGTTGCTGAGCAAGTGGTTTTTTTCCAGCTGTCTGGTGATTTGCACGACTTCTGGACGTATTTGCTCCAGCAGCTGGATACGCAGCTCAGGTGCTGCCTGCAGTTTGCTTAGCTCGGACAGGGCAAGGTATAGCTGGCGCGAATACTCGCCGGTATTCGCTTTGGGCAGGCGTTGCAGCCAGGCGGCCAGGTCGCGTGCAGTGGTTTTACAAAACGAAAGCTCGCTGGTCACGGCCGTTGGCGCTGAGGCTGCGCGTGTAGCTGGCGGATTGTGCTGATTCATGGTCATGACCGTCAGAGAGGATATCTATGTGCCATCATTGTAAGGCATATTATAATTCAGGCATACAGTCAAGCCTGGCTGATGGGCGTTTGCCGGGTTAGGTTCGTAAAGCAATTTTGGCGCTGAAGGCCCGGGGCAATGTTGCGGTGTCCCGTCCCAGCTCTGCCCTGCCTTATCGTATTCTGACTGCCTGGCCAACATTATTCAGCCCTTCCTTGAGCTAATCAACCAGCCAGGCCGGATTTCAGACTGTCAACAGGCTGGTCATCAGTCACAGGCTGCAGTTTCTGGTTGTTGCGCACTGCCAGTGGTTCCAATGGCTTGCCCCATGCGTACAGAACTGCCGGCCTGCAGGTCTTTTTGCCAGCTGGCAGACTGTGGTCCAAACAAGACAATGGCGGTTGAGCCGAGCTTGAAACGGCCCATTTCTTCGCCCTTGCCCAGCCTGACTGGCTCACGGGCACTTTCACCGTAACTGAATGTTTGCAGGCGACGCCGTGCTGGCGCCACTTCGTCGGCCCAAGTGGTTTCTATGCTGGCAACAATCATTGCACCTACCAGAACCAGTGCCATGGGCCCGGCATCAGTATCAAAAATGCAGACAACCCGCTCATTGCGGGAAAACAGCCCGGGTACGTTCTCGGCAGTGGTTTGGTTGACGGAAAATAGCTTGCCAGGTACATAAATCATTTCTTTCAACGTGCCTGCCAGCGGCATGTGTACCCGGTGGTAGTCACGCGGAGACAAATATACGGTAGCAAACTGGCCGTCCTGGAAGGGGCGGGCACGTTCACTGTCGCCGCCGAGCAGCTCTACGAGACTGAAGTCATGACCCTTGGCCTGAAATATGCGGCCATGGCGGATACTGCCCAGCTGACTGATGGCTCCGTCGGCTGGGCAGAGGATGCTGCCGCTGTTGTTGTCCAGTGGACGTGCGCCATCAGCCAGGGCCCGGGTAAAGAAGTCGTTGAAATGGCGATAGTCTTCAGGCTGCTTGCGAACGGCCTGGCTCATGTCTACGTCATAGCGTTTGATGAACCAGCGAATCAGGGGGTTTTTGATGCCGGGGCGCTCACAATTAGCCATACAGCCGATCAGGCGCGATACAGCGTGATGAGGTAACAGATATTGCAGAAAAATGAAAATGCGTTTGCTGAGCTTCATGCCCGGTCCTTTTAGGTAAATGGCGGCCTGAGCAGCCGGCTAGTTTTTGTGTTTGTGATTCGACGGCTTGATATGGGCCAGCCACTCGGGCTTCAGCTCGGGTTGGTCTGGCTCCAGGTGCAGTGCTGTCATTGCGGTAACGTGCTCGTCCATTTCGCGGACCAGATCGCTGGCAGCGCTGGAGTTGCCGTCCAGTTGATGCATGTGATAAAGGGCCAAATGATAAAAGCGCAGTAGATACATTGCTTTTTCGTCTTGCTGTTCCACGGCTGCTTTTAGCTGGTGCATCCGGTTGGTGATGCTCATCAGGTTGCGCTTTAGACGCCAGCCGTAAACCGATGCGCTCATCCAGGGCTGCTTGCGAAAGAGTCCGGTTACCAGTGCAGAAGTCAGCAGCAGGCCCAGCACAACCCCGGTCAGATTCCATTTGAAGTTGTTGCCGCCCGGTTCGCCCAGCCAGGCAACCAGTCCGGCTGACAGCAGCATGGCTGTTACCGCAAACAGCAGGATGATACGAATGGAAGCGTTGCGGGTGGCAGCACGAAATGTTTCCGGGTCGTAGTGTTGCAAACGAAAGGCTGTTGGCTGTTGTTTGGTCGGGGACATGACGATAACTGTGTTTGGCTCTGGGGGCAGAATAATAGCAGGAAACGCAGATGCAGACTGTACCTGGATCAACGATCATGGCGTGAGCAAAGCGGGGGCTGTATGGCTCTGGGCGTGGGAAAGTGGTCATTAGCTTGACAGTTTTTTTTCTGGGCCTATAATGGGCGCCGCGGGATGGAGCAGTCTGGTAGCTCGTTGGGCTCATAACCCAAAGGTCGTAGGTTCAAATCCTGCTCCCGCAACCAGACAAAACAAAGGCGAATCAGTAACTTACTGGTTCGCCTTTTTGTTTCTATCCTGCCAAATTTCCTCTGTGACAGATTTGTGACGTATGTGTGACAGATCTGCTTTTTCTGTTTTTCCTAATGCATAGAACCAATAACGTAGAATTAAACAAGGAAAATATCATGTACAAAAAATTCGCCCTGCTTACCCTTTCGGCAGCTTTGCTTCACGGCTGCGCCTCGGTAAACCTGGAAAGTGAAACTTCCAGCACGCAAGCAAAACAATTCGACAAACCGGCCGACGGCTCGGCAAACCTGTACATTTACCGTGCCACCAAAGCAGGGCAAGCCCTGAAAAAGGATGTTTGGCTTAATGGCGAATGTGTGGGTGAAACAGCCAACAATGTATTTTTCCTGAAAGAAATTGCCGGCGGCGGTACTGAACATACAGTTTCAACTGAATCTGAGTTCTCCCCAAATCACCTGACCTTTACCGCAGAGAGCGGGACAAACTACTACGTCCAGCAGTACATCAAGATGGGCGTTTTTGTCGGTGGTGCAAACTTGCGTCTCGTCGATGAGGCCAAGGCAAAAGAAAAAATTAAAAAATTGAAGCTTGCCACACAAGGGAACTGCAGCAAGCCTCACCCATAAGCTGGCAAAACAAGCATGTAGTGGCGGGTTTGCCTGCTACCTCCCCGGTGCAAAAGAGCTTCGTCCACGCTCAAAGAGGGGAAAGGGGCAGGTGCAGCGAATAAATGTTATACCTGACCCTTCTTGTCTGAGGGTTGTCCGTATGAATTTTTTGGCTCATTTGTTATTGGGGCCGCACGAAGCCCAGCAGGCTGTGGGCAGCCTGCTGGGTGATTTTGTCAAAGGCCCTATGGGGTCTATTGAGTTGCCCCGGCCAGTGCGGGAGGGAATCTGGTTGCATCGCCAGGTTGATGGTTTTACAGACCGGCACGAGCTGGTGCTGCGCAGCAAAGCGCGGATCAGTCCGCAGCGGCGACGCTATGCGGGCATTATGGTAGACATGTTTTATGATCACTTGCTGGCTCGGCATTGGCAAAAATTTAGCAGGCAAACCCTGGATGATTTTACAGAGCAGATGTATCAGGCGGTCAGGGCACAGCAGGCGCTTCTGCCTGAGCGGGCAAAGCGCGTGTTGTTGCGCATGGCACAGGAGGACTGGCTTTCCAGCTATGCGCAGCTGGAAAACATGCACCGTGCGCTGAACAATATGGCGCAGCGCTTGCGTCCGGGCAATACACTGGCTGGTTCGGTGCATGAGCTGGAAGCAGGCTATGCGGGGTTTGAGGCTGACTTTCTTGAGTTTATGCCGCTGGTGATCAGCTTTGCCAGAGACAGCCTCAGGGGCGAAAACACCCGGCCAGAAAAAGTACGGCAGGGTGTGTTTTTCCGGGAAGCCGGCAGGCAGCCATAGAGTCTGTAGCGGGCTCAGCAGTCTTTCTGCAGCTGAGAGGCAGCCTGCTTGCGGCTGCGTGCCCAGCTTAAGCCGATGGCAATGATCATGACCAGGCCGACGATGCCAAGCATTGGGTAGACGGTGCCTACGAGGCGTGTAAATCCAGCCTGGCTCAGTCCTAGGCCAACAACGGCAAACACGGCACTTAGCAGCTTGAAGTGACGGGTTTCCGGTGTGGAGAAGCGGGCACCAAACGCAAAGAACATCCCGACAGCAGTGCTGTAGATCATGCAAATCAGCGCCAGTGACATCAAGATCGCCAGCCATGGATGGATAAGCTGGGCCAGTACCAGGGTTGGAATTTCGACTCCCAGTAGTTGATCCATGTTTGCGAACAGGCCGAGGTTAAGGATGATGATCAGGCAGCCCAGACCAAGCCCGCCCACTGTACCTCCCAGGGCAGCAGCGCGTGGCGATTGGGTCAGTCCGCCGATGACGGCGAGCATCGGAAAACCCACAGCAATATTGAAGGATGCATATAGCAGGCCGCTGACGCCCCAGTTGGCAACATCGCTGCCCAGAAAGCTGATGGTCTGGATCTCTGCCGCAGCCTGGCTCAGCTCAGCCTGGCTGCCGCTGCTGGTATAGATCGAGTAGATCGTAATGGCCAGTATCATGACCAGCAAAAAGGGCATCACGGCACTGATCAGGTTGATGATGCCGCGCACGTTCAGGCACAGAGTGCCGATTACCAGCAGGGTCATCAGGGTTGAGCCGGCCAGCGGGGCCAGGCCAAATTGCTGTGCCAGTGTCGAGCCGGCTCCCGCCAGCATGGCGACACCCACACCATACAGGAAGAATGACAGCAGGATATCAATGGCCAGCCCGGCCTGTTTGCCAAAGAGGCTATAGAGCACCTGCTTGTGTGAGCCAGCCTGCATGATTGAGCTGATGCGAGCAATATGCATGCCCAAAAAAGCAAACAGCAGGGCGGATACGACTGAACCGGCAACGCCGGCCAGACCGTAGCCGGTAAAAAACTGCAATACTTCGTTGCCAGAGGCGAAGCCGCCACCAATAACCACGGACATATAGGCAAACGCAATTTGCCAAGAGTGTTTGTTCATTGTCTTGTTCTCTTTTTTTGTTTTCCAGACATGAGCATGCTCCGTAGGGGCGGGCGCATGTGCTTGGGCTTTGTGTCGCCAGCGCTTTTACACGGAGCGGGCATAGCGTGAGATATCCAGCCCCCTGGTACTTATTTGTGGTTGCTTGCCGGCCAGCAAGTCAGCCAGCATGCGACCAGAACCGCAGGCCATGGTCCAGCCGAGTGTGCCGTGACCGGTGTTTAGAAACAGGTTGCGATAGCTGGTTGGGCCGACAATGGGAGTGCTGTCGGGGGTTGCCGGACGCAGGCCGGTCCACAGGTCGATCGTGGTGGTGTCCGCTGCTTCCGGGAACAGGTCGTGCACAATCATCTTCAGGGTGTCTCCTTTGCGCGGATCAATGCTCAGGTCATAGCCACGAATTTCTGCCATGCCGCCAACCCGGATGCGCTGGTCAAAACGGGTGATGGCCACCTTGTAGGTTTCATCCAGCATGGTGGACACTGGCGCCATGTCCGGGTTGGCAATGGGGACGGTAATCGAGTAGCCCTTGAGGGGATAAATGGGGGCTTTGATGCCTAATGGAGCCAGAATCTGCGGGCTGTAACTGCCAAGGGCCATGACATAATGGTCGGCGGTTTCCAGCTGGCCGTTGATGATGGCGCCATGGATGTGGTCGCCATCATGCTCCAGGCGCTCGACAGTTTGTCCAAAGCGGAATTCGACTCCCAGCTCGCGGGCCATGCGGGCGATTTCCCGGGTAAATAGCAGGCAGTCGCCGGTCTGGTCGTTGGGCAGGCGCAGGCCGCCTGTCAGCTTGTGCGTGACCCTGGCCAGTGCCGGCTCGGCTTCGCTCAGGGCGCTGCCTTCCAGTAGCTGGTAGGGGACCCCCATTTCTTCCAGTACGGCGATATCCTTGGCTGCATTTTCGAGCTGGGCCTGGGTGCGAAACAGCTGCAGGGTGCCGCGCTGTCGTGCTTCATACTGGATGTTGGTCTCGGCCCGCAGTTCATCCATGCAGTCACGGCTGTACTCGGCCAGGCGTACCATGCGTTCCTTGTTTATTTTGTAACGGGCAGTGGTGCAGTTGCGCAGCATGCTGGCCATAAATAAGTACTGATTAATGTCGGCAGTCGGGCGGATGGCCAGGGGGGCATGCTTTTGCAGCATCCACTTGATGGCCTTGAGGGGGACACCAGGGGCTGCCCAGGGAGATGCATAGCCGGGTGAAATTTGTCCGGCGTTGGCAAAGCTGGTTTCCAGAGCGACATCATTCTGCCGGTCGACTACAACCACCTCAAAACCCTGGCGTGCCAGATAATAGGCTGTGGTGGTACCCACTACACCATTGCCCAGAACCAGAATGCGCATACTTTATCTCCTTGTTTTGTGTGTGATGGGGCTTCAACCGGATTATATGAAAGCTCTTGCAGTTGTTTTCACTGAATGGAAAGGGTTTTCTGGCGATAAGCACTATTCAATCACGCTAAAGTCTAGTGTTGGCACTTTGGTATGCGTTTTTTGCAGAGTTTTATGGGGGTTTTTACCCTGGCTTCAGATTGGGTACAGGTATTTCTGCTGTTTCCTTTACTTCTTCCATCACGATGTAGCTTTTGGATTCCCGCACATGGGGCAGCGTCAGCAGAATGTCGCCCAGCAGCTTGCGGTAAGAAGCCATTTCATCAATGCGGGCCTTGATCAGGTAATCAAAATCACCGGATACAAGATGGCACTCCAGGATTTGTGGCTGCTGCAGTGCGGCCCGCCTGAACTCTTCAAAAATATCGGCCGACTTGTAGGACAGGTTGAGCTCGACAAACACCAGCAGACCTGCTTCGATGCGATCGGGGTTCAGGCGGGCGTGATAACCCAGGATGGTTCCTTCTTCCTCCAGCCGGCGTACCCGTTCAGTACAGGGCGTGGTAGACAGGCCTACCCGCTCACCCAGCTCGGTAAAGGAAAGGCGTCCGCGCGCCTGCAGTTCGCGCAAAATTTGCCGATCAATGCGATCTAGTTCACGTTGATGCCTTTTTGGTCTTTTCATAGTGGAATTCCCCAGACTTAAGTTGAATTGAACCGGTAATACACCTGAAAACAGTACCTCATTCGGTGAAAACAACTGATGCATGTTTTCTATAATCCAGATTGAGCATACCGCAAAGCACTGTCAAAAGTAGCCGGACGCCTCTTGTGCATTGTTGCCATCTGCCTAGTGAGCCCTGGACATGCGGCCGTGAAGGGGTGTTCATGCAGGGCTGATGCCCAGGCAAGCTGGACGGTTCTTTGCTGGCTGCATGGCGACAATGCCTGCCGGTTTGCAGATGGTCTGCATGCACGTCCGGATGGCCGGGGTTACGAGGCCGTGGAGTTCCGGACCCCGGGCGCCTGTTTGAGGCGCCGGGCTAATCACGCAGGCCGCGGATGCTCGTATCACCATGAAATTGACCAAAATGCGCGACAAGCCCCGTACTTCTAGTGCGGGGAAGGATAGCGCGGGCTGCGCAAGCAGCCCTGGAAAACTCATGAAACCGCCGATTGGTTAATCTGCAAAGCACTGGTAATATATACAGTATGGCTAAACACACCAAGAC
>Ga0209075_1000226_pt1 | contig 53087 bp, 51 predicted proteins | sample Stecom2011_FD_187523 | JGI IMG/M metagenome (GOLD analysis project Ga0209075, IMG submission 187523) | Agricultural soil microbial communities from Utah to study Nitrogen management - Steer compost 2011 (SPAdes) (version 2) | ecosystem: Environmental > Terrestrial > Soil > Agricultural land...
ATGCCCAGTGGCACTAAACTGGAATTAATCAAACGCGCCAGCGACGACTCCGGTGGTGAGTGGGCCCAGGTGCGCACCGGCGCCGGGCTTGAGGGGTGGATGCGAGCACAGTATTTATCCGATCAACCAACCGCGGCCATTAAGCTTGCCAACCTCGAGCGCAAAATGAGCCAGCTCGACGGTGATCAAACCGAGCTGCTCGACAACAATGAAGCACTCGAGAGCAACAACGCACAGTTACAGCAAACGCTCGCCGAGCTACAAGATAAGTACCAGCAAAGCAACAGCGAATACGCCGAGCTGCGCAAACTATCGGCCAACACTGTCGAGCTAAACGAGCAGTATAAAAAACTGAATGAAAGCTATCAGCTGCTGCAAACCCGCGCCGAGGTTTTAAAAACCGACAACGAACGCCTGAAAAACAGTCAGCGCTTTCAAGAGTGGGTTATAGGCGCCGGGATTTTACTGGGCGGCATTATCCTCTCGTTAGTGCTGCAGTCTCTGGGGCGGCGCAAGCGTCGTTCCGAGTGGGGTTAATAACCGATAAAGCTTGCTTTTAGTTCACCGTTATTTTTTTGTGCAGGGTATTTTATGATGACCAAACAAACGTTTAAATCGCTGACCTTAATAACTGCTGTAATGTTTGCACTGCTGGGCAGTTACGCAAGCGCTGCGTCAACAAAAGACAGCGACAAATTCGTCACCTTTGAAACCGATTTGGGCACTCTGATTATTCAGCTCTACCCAGAAAAAGCCCCTGTTACGGTGGCTAACTTTTTGGCCTACGTTGACAGTGGCTTTTACGAGGGCACTATATTTCACCGAGTGATTCCGGGCTTTGTGGTGCAAGGTGGCGGCTTAACCTTTGACTTTAATCGCAAAGAAACCCTTGAGCCGATTATCAACGAATCCGACAACGGTCTAGAAAACCAGTACCTAACATTATCCATGGCACGCACCAGCGCCGTTAACAGCGCTACCAGTCAGTTTTTTATCAACCTTAAACACAACCCAACACTCGATGCCAAAGAGAACCAACCCGGCTACGCGGTTTTTGCTAAAGTGATTGCCGGCGAATCAGTGGTAGAGAAAATCGTCGATGAGCCGCGCGGTGCGTTTCGCTCTTACCCCGACGCTCCCGACGCCGCTGTTCGTATTTTAAAAGCCAGCCGCGGCAAGGTTAAAAGCAAAACCAGCTCAGGCTCTAAATTAAAGGAGATGATTGTCCAGTGAGCACTGCGTTAAGTGTTAATCTGAATAAAATTGCCCTGCTGCGCAATTCGCGCGAGGGTGATTACCCCAGTGTTTTAGCCCACGCAAAGGTTTGTCTTGAGGCCGGTGCCGACGGTTTAACCGTGCACCCGCGCCCCGACCAGCGTCATATTCGCCCGGGCGATGTGCTGCAACTTGCCGAGCTTATTGCGCAGCACCGCGAGGTTGAATTTAACATCGAGGGCAACCCTTTTGCGCCTGCCCGAGGCAGTTACCCTGGGTTGTTAAACCTGGTGGAGCAAACCCGGCCGCACCAATGCACGCTAGTGCCCGATAGCGACAACCAGCTCACCTCCGATCACGGTTTTGAGCTCAACAGCAGCGCCGAACAATTAAAACCCATTATCGCCCGTTTGCATCAGCTGGGGGTGCGCATCAGTTTGTTTATGGACCCCGATCCAGAGCAAATCCGTCTAGCCAGTGCATTGGGCGTAGAGCGTATCGAGCTTTACACAGGCCCCTACGCCGAGCGCTATCAAACCGGCAGCGCCACCACAGAGCAAGATCTTGCGCGCTATCGCAAAGCTCGCGAAATCGCCAATCAGTGCGGCCTCGAGGTAAACGCTGGACACGATCTAAACCTAGAAAACCTGGCTGACTTTCTCAGTATCGACAAAGTCATCGAGGTTTCGATCGGCCACGCGCTCACCGTTGACGCGCTTAACATGGGATTGGCCAATGCTGTAGCGGCGTACCGCAATATCTGCCAAGGTAACGCGTAAGCTAAGGTGCAAGCCTTACAGTTAAAGCGGCGAACTTAGCGTTTTAGCAACTCTTATAAATGCCGTTTTGTGGTGTAGGTAACCTGCTGTTTTTAGCAGTGTCACACAAAGCGGGTACAGTGACCCATGGATAACAAACATGCAGCGTGACAGTGACAGCGACGCCTACCTCGCGAAAAAACAATTTTTTAATACCCTTCTTACCGTTTACGGCCGCAAGCCGGTGCTCGAGGCATTGCAACAACCGGGAGTTGAGGTGTACCGCCTGCATCTAGCACAGAGTAATAAACACGGCGGTATTATCGATGATATTTTAGCTCTGGCACAAAAGCGCGGCGCCGAGATAATGCATCACGACCGCGCGGCTCTGGCGCGTATCTCCAAAAACGCCAAGCAAGACCAAGGGGTTGCGGTGGATTTAATCTGCCCCAAACTGAGCACCGCAAACCAGCAGCTGGCCAAGCACCCTAAAGCCCAAGGTAATCTGTTGGCGCTCGACGGCATTACCAACCCGCAAAATCTGGGGATGATTATTCGCAGCGCCTGTGCGGGCAATATTGACGGAATTATCCTGCCCGAAAAAGGCTGTGCGCAAATTGATCCGCTGGTGATAAAAGCCAGCGCAGGTACGGTATTTAAAGCCCCTATTTTACGCTCTCACGAACCCCTTGCCAGCACCCTAAGCCAATACCGCAAGGCAGGTTATCAGATCGTCGGGCTGTCATCCCACGCTCAGAAAACCTTGCAAAGTTACACCACTAACGGCACGGTATTTGTGTTGGGAAACGAAACCGAAGGTGTTTCTGAAGCGGTTCAAAAGGTCTGCAACGACTGGGTAAAAATCCCCATGAACAACCAAGTCGAATCGCTTAACGTTGCGGTTACCGCCGCGCTGATTGCGTTTCGTTAACGCTGTAGCGCGGTAACACAACGGTTTTTACAGGCGCCGCGGTTTAAATCGCCGCAGCTGCGTTTGCAAATGAGTTAAAGCACTCGCCGAGCCGGCGTAATTGGCGCGTTCAAATAAATCCGTTAAGCGGGTTATATCGGCGGCAAGATCTGGCCGCAGGCGGGCCACGCGCGCGGCGTATTGCCGCGGCGGCTCACCCATGTGACGGGCCAGCCCCACCCGCTCGAGCTTGCGACACAAACGAGCGTAAGCCAACTCTGGCGCGGGTAAACTTTTGCTCGGTCGGCGCAATAACAATGGCAACAAGATTAACCCGGCAACAACGCCCACCAGCAACATCACCAAAAGGGTCAACTGCCAGCCAGTAACGCGCCCTAACCATCGACTTAAAAAAGCCTGTTGCGCCGCGCTGTCGTAGCCCATCACCCATAACTGCCAGCGGTAATTAAGGGCATCCCAGCGCAACTGCAGATTACCTAACAGGGCAAAGCGCCGCCCTAAAGCATTGCCCAACAGCAGATTGTCAGCTTCGTCCAATGAGGACTCGACCCCCTGCTCGATGCGCTCTGGCGCCACCGCGGCGGTTGGATCAACCCTCACCCAACCTTTACCCGTTAGCCATACCTCGGCCCAGGCGTGCGCGTCGTATTGGCGTACGGCCACATACCCTTGCTCGCGGTTAACTCGCCCACCTTGATACCCCACCACAACCCGAGCCGGAACCCCCGCGGCGCGCATAAAAAACACCAAGCTGCCGGCAAAGTGCTCACAAAAACCCGCTTGGCTTTGCCATAAAAACTCATCTACTGTGTGCTCGCCCAAGCGAGAGGGCTGCAAGGTATAGTGAAAACGCTCATGGTAAAAGCGCAACAAACGCTCTAGCAACGCCTGCTCGGTAGCGGCCTCATCGCGCCACTGCCGGGCTCTGCGTTGTGTGGTCGGGTTAGACGCCGCCGGCAGCGCGGTGTTCATGGCCCTTTGCCGTGGCGACAAACCATCAACCTGCAACTGGTAATCGAGCACCGAGCTGACGCGATATTGTGTGCGCTGATATACCGAGCGCGGCTGATACAGCGTTAAGCTAGGACTTACCCGGGCATTATCGGGAACTTGATCGAATGCCGCCAGGGCGTACAACCAGTTTTTAGCCGTGGGCTCGAGCAGTACTTGATAGGCCAGCGGCTCGCCGTGATGCACCAATGAATCGCGCCACTGGGGCCATTGTGGGCTAGCATTGCCGCGCTGCACATTCTCCGACCCACTCTGGCGCCAAACTCTTCCGTCAAACGCATCGAACACCAAACCGCGCCAGTACAATTGCCGGGTGGGCGGTATTTGCTCGTCAAATTTTACCCGAAACGCCAACTCACCCGAGCGCATTAAATGGCCAAAATCCCCCGGTGCCATCGAGTCGCTCATGCCCGAGACTCCGGCGGATTTGTTAAGCGGCACGGTCCATAAAGATCCGATCCTTGGCACCACTAAAAACAGTACCAGCATAATCGGCAAAGCTTGCAAAGCTAACGTTACAGTTTGCTTGCCAAGCTTGGCCAAACTCGGCGCTACTACGGCCGTATTGATCGTCAACAATACCGCACTCACCGCCAGCAGCGATAATAAACCGTACAGCGAGCCCAGCAACGAGGCGGCAAACAACAGTTGCGTACCGGTCACAAAATAGGCGAGATAACACAGTAAGTACAAATCGCTGGGGCGCTTGAGCTCGATCAGTTTAAGCACAAAGCCGGCGATCAATAAACTCAGCATTGTCTGCATGCCAAAGCTGCCGCGAAAGCTCAGTAGCAAACCAAGCGACACAGCCAACACCAAAAAAAACCGCGCCAGCTTGTTGGGAAGTGGCCACTGTTTTACGGCAATTAACCAGCGCCAAAGCCCCGTGCCACAGGCAAGCAACATTAACCAAATGGGCACTTCAAACACCAACGGTAACAACACGATAAACTGTGCCGCTAACATCCATAATAAGCTTTGGCGTGACAAGCGATCACTGTTAAGGCTCATTGCACGCCAGCCTCTAACTCAAACAAAGCCAGTGCGCTCAACACTTGCGTTAAGTGCAGCTTGCCACTGGCCGGTGCTATACATTCGCGCTGCAAGCGCAAACCAAACTGACGCCCCGAGCGGTGCCACTGCAATGCCAAACAGCATAAGCCGGACAATCGCGCTTCGCGATCGCCCGTCATAGCACGGTAATCAAGCCAAAGATCATCCTGCTGCGCGGCGGCAAATTGCTTTGTGTGCAAGCCGGCGCCTCGCGCGTATTGCTTCCAGGCCACATGTGCCAGTGGTGCACCTAATTGGTAGCGCTCAAGTCCGATAAAGTCATCCCCGTGGGCCAAGCCCAGATGTTGCTCGCTCTCACCGCTGTGGCTGGTGGCTCTGGGCTCCATAGGCAAGGGCTCAGGGTAGACCAATAACTTGATGTCAAAGCGAACCCAACACCACGCCCTGAGTAACCCTAGCGGATAATAGCTTTGCACCAGAATACGCTCGGGGGTGTGCCAGCCACGCTGCTGGGTTGCCACACTCAGCTCAACTTGCACCTCGCCGGCAGCGGGGACATCGGTTAATACCGAGTGCTCTGTATCGCTGGCGAGGATCAAGCGACCGGCAGCCGCCCGCCCCTGCGCGTGGATACGCACTGGCAGTTGCAACCGCTGGCCGGCAAACACCGGGCTTGCTGCCAGTGCGGTTAGCTGTAGGCCAAGCAGGTTGCGAAACGCGTGAACAATAGAAATTATAAATAAACTGATAAGAAAGAAACTGGCCGCCAATACAAGGTTGTTTTCGTAATTAGTACCCAGCAACCAAAGTAAAATAACCGCAACAAAAAAGCCAAAGCCCGCTTTGCTGGGAAACACGTAAATATCTCGGTGGCGCAATACAAGGGTTTTTTTTGTTCTTACGCGCCGTTTTGCCCAGCGCCAAAACCAAGACTCTAAACGCTTGCTGACGGTGCGGCCCATTACAGTTTACCGCGATGCGTAGGCCAGGGATTTAACGCGGGTAAGCTGCTCGGGCGAGCTTCAGGCTGCGCAAAAATAAACATTAAACAACTCACCTTCAACACTGTAACAACAGCGCAAACAACTCTTGGCTGTGGCCGGGGAATTATTGCTATGCAAAACTTGCGCGACCATTTGATGTAAACCCTCGGCTTCTATATCCGTGAGCAAGCCTTGCAATAAGCTGGCAAAAAAACGCTCGGGTGCCATAGCCGAGGGCGCTTCGGTTAAACCGCTGGGTTGCTCTGGCAATAGCGCGGACAAGTGCAATGAGTCGATCAGCTCGGCGCGCTGCGCCAATAAAGCCATGCCGGCGCCAGAGTCAGGAACCATAATATTAAGATGCGTGTCTGGCAGATCCATTTGCCAGACCCAACTGGTGGCGGATGGCACCGGTGCTGAGTTGGCAAAGTTGGGTCTGACGTGCACACCATAAACCTCGAGCATGTATTGGGTTAACGTGTAACTGAAGATATCGACCAGCTTGGCAAAATCGCTGGCGGCGACTGCGGCACTGAACTTTTGCAAATTGCGCAAGTTCCAGTAATGATAATCGGCCAGCAAATTAGGCAGGTTGTTGTCGCGGAGGTAACCGTGCTGTACCAACGCCTCTCCCAGCGTTAGCTGCACGGTGCGCTGTTGCGCGTGCAGCGTTTCGATAACGGTACGGCTTATCCAACCTAAGCTGACCACCGCCTGCGTAAACAGTGTGTCGTTTTCACATCCTGATAGAGGGAGTTTTTGTAACTGCTGTTGCGACAGCACCCCGGCAAACAGAGCGATTTGTGCCAGGGTTTGGTTGGTCTTATCTTGTAACTCAATGGCGGCGTCCAGCTGGGTGCGACTTACAATACCTTTTACCAGTAAGTATTGACCAAAAAAACTTGTCATTGCGCGGGCCCCATGGTCAATACCTATAAATGCAACAGCTCAGCAGAGTGGTTCGTGTTATAGATTGTTTGATGATACTCGCCGCCTGTGCGGCTCATGGTTACCCTTACAGTAACCCAGACTCGACACCTCCGGCAACAACCGCAACTCGCTCGAGCAGCTGTGTCACTAAGTTTTGTGAGGCGCCGGTGGCATCGGCGCTGCTAACGCGATGGGCAATAACCGCTGGGGCTACCGCTTGGAGGTCATCGGCTATAACGTAATCGCGGCCCTCAATATAAGCCCAGGCTTTAGCGGCCTGCAATAATGCCAGTGCACCACGCGGGGATAAGCCGTGCACAAAACCAGCTGCCACCCGGGTAGCCTGAACCAACCGCTGCAAGTAAGCAATCAAACTCGGGGATGTTTTTATCTCTCGGATTTGTTGTTTTAGCAAGCTTAGTTGCTCGGCACTGATACAGCGGGTCAAGGTTGGAATATGCCGCCGTGGATCGCCGCCCGAAAAAATCAGACGCTCGGCCTCAGGCGATGGATACCCCAAACTAATGCGCATTAAAAAACGGTCGAGCTGCGACTCCGGTAGCGCAAAGGTGCCCATTTGCGACTCTGGGTTTTGTGTCGCGATAACAAAAAACGGTTGTGGCAGCGGCCGGGTTTTACCGTCTATGGTGACTTGCTGCTCCTCCATGGCCTCAAGTAATGCACTTTGAGTTTTAGGCGTGGTGCGGTTGATCTCATCGGCCAGCAATAATTGAGTAAAAACCGGCCCCGGATGAAACGCAAACTCGCTCGCGGCGGCATCAAATACAGAGACACCTATGATATCCGCCGGCAACATATCGCTGGTGAACTGAACCCGCTGGTAATCGAGCCCAAGCACTTTAGCTAAAGCGTGGGCTAATGTGGTTTTACCCATGCCGGGTAGATCTTCAATAAGCAAATGACCACCGGCAAGCAAACAGGTAATGGCCAGTTTTACCTCGTGCTCTTTACCCAGTAATACTTTGCCAATCTCACCACATGCGGTATGAATGTTGTCACGCATAATGATCGATCACTGTTGTTGCTTTAAACAATCGCGGCAAAACCACGGGCTAAATCTGCTTTCAAATCGTTTACGTCTTCTAAACCAACGGCGACCCTGATTAGGCTTTCTGTGATGCCAGAGGCAAGCCTTTGCTCGGCGCTAAGACGACCATGGGTTGTGGTGGCCGGATGGACAATGGTGCTTTTAGCATCGCCCAAGTTGGCGGTTAAGGACATAATGCGGGTGTTGTTAATCACCTGCCACGCTTGCTCGCGGCCGCCTTTAACACTAAACGATAACACCCCGCCAAAACCGCGCTGTTGTCGCGCAGCTAGTGTATGGCCTGGGTGATCGGGTAGGCCTGCGTAATAAACTTTCTCTACCTGTGGCTGCTCGTGTAACCATTCGGCCAAGGTTTGCGCACTGGCCGAGTGGGCATCCATACGCAGACGTAGGGTTTCGAGCCCTTTTAAAAATACCCACGCATTAAATGCACTCATGGTGGGGCCGGCACTGCGAATAAAGCCCAGCACCTCGGCGATTAGATGTTTCGGGCCCGCCACTAAGCCGCCCAGGCAGCGGCCCTGCCCGTCAATGTATTTAGTGGCCGAGTGTACGATCAAGTCGGCGCCAAACTTAATGGGCTGCTGCAGTGCAGGTGTGCAAAAACAGTTGTCCACCACAAACAGCGCGTTGTGTTTATGGGTTAAATCAGCCAAGCGCTGCAGATCGACCACATCGCACAAAGGATTAGAGGGAGTCTCGACAAAAACCAGTCGAGTGGCATCGGTAAAGGCACTCTCCCAAGCGGTAAAGTCTACTGGATCAACAAAGGTTGTGGTAACGCCAAACCGCGCTAGGTATTTGGTAAATAAAGTGGTGGTGGTGCCAAACACGCTGCGCGAACAAACAATGTGATCGCCCGAGCTTAGCAAACCGACACACACGGATAAAATGGCCGCCATCCCCGAGGCGGTGGCAACCGCGCTCTCGGTGCCTTCCATTGCGGCAATACGCTCCTCTAAGGTGCGCACTGTAGGGTTGGTATAGCGCGAGTAAACATTGCCGGATTGATCGCCCGAAAAACGAGCAGCGGCCTGCTCGGCACTGTCAAACACATAGCTGGAGGTTAAGTACAGAGCCTCGGAGTGTTCTTGCTCGACCCCGCGAACATGACCGGCACGTACCGCTAAGGTGTCTATGCCGGCCTTGGCTAGGGTTTCTTGACGCAGCTTTTGCACATCGTTCATATCGGGTTCCATGCTACACGTTATTAATAGGCCGCCTAATGCACATGTTGATCTTCGCTATCATTATGCAGCCCGAGCGGACTTTCCTCTTTGTCTGTCGACTGTTTTTTATTGCAGTCTTGTTCGTGGGCAACTTCAACCTTTTTTAAGTATTCTCGATTCACATCGCCGGTAATATATTGGCCGTTAAAGACCGAACAATCAAACTCGCTAACACCATCGGTACCCTCTGCCGAGGCGGCCACTAGGTCTTCTAGATCTTGGTAGATAAGCCAGTCGGCACCGATCTCTTGGCAGATTTCATCGTGCGTGCGACCGTAAGCGATCAGCTCTTTACAGGTTGGCATATCGATGCCGTACACATTGGGGTGCAGCACCGCCGGTGCCGCCGAGGCAAAATACACTTTAGCGGCACCGGCCTGTCGCGCCATTTGAATAATCTCTTGGCAGGTGGTGCCTCGAACAATGGAGTCATCAACCAATAAAACGTTTTTACCACGAAACTCCAACTCGATGGGGTTGAGCTTTTGGCGCACGGATTTTTTACGCATTTGCTGGCCAGGCATAATAAAGGTGCGGCCTATGTAGCGGTTTTTAATTAGGCCTTCGCGAAACTTAACCCCGATCAGATAAGCCAGCGCTTGTCCGGCGACCCGCGAGCTGTCGGGGATCGGGATGACCACATCGATATCGTGATCGGGGCGCTCGGCAAGAATTTTTTCGGCCAGTTTTTCACCTTGGCGCAGGCGCGCTTTGTATACCGAGACTCCGTCCATAATAGAGTCTGGCCGTGCAAAATACACATGCTCAAATATACAGGGGGTTAAGCGGGTTTTTGTCGCGCATTGTTTGCGGTGCAGCTCGCCGTCAAAGGTAATATAAACCGCCTCACCTGGGGCCACATCACCGATAAGCTCAAAGCCGAGCACATCCAGTGCCACGCTCTCGGAGGCTACCATGTACTCGGGGCCCGTGCTGGTCTCGCGTTTGCCATACACCAACGGACGAATGCCATTGGGGTCGCGAAACGCGACTATGCCGTAACGAGCAATCAAAGCCACCACCGCATAGCCGCCACTGACGCGTTTGTGCACACCTTCAACGGCGGCAAACACATCCTCTTGCGTGGGTACCAGCTTGCCCTGTGATTGCAGCTCATGGGCAAATACGTTGAGCAGCACCTCTGAGTCTGAGTCGGTGTTGACGTGGCGCAAGTCGGTTTTAAACAGCTCTTCGCTGAGGCTATCGGCGTTTACTAGATTGCCGTTGTGGGCCAAGGCGATGCCGTAAGGGGAGTTGACGTAAAAGGGCTGCGCGAGTGCCGGCCCCGAGCTGCCAGCGGTGGGATAACGCACATGACCAATGCCCACATTACCCACCAAACGCTGCATATGGCGGGTGCGAAACACATCGCGCACCAAGCCATTGGCTTTTTGTTGGGTCATTTTGCCACCTTGGCAAGTCATAATACCGGCTGCGTCCTGGCCGCGATGTTGAAGGATAGTCAACGCATCATAAAGCTGTGTATTGACGTCGCGCTTACCCACTATACCAACAATACCGCACATATTTGCCTCACCTTCGTGTCATGCGAGCGATTAGAAAAAAGACGTGATCCATTGAAGTACTTGGTCGGTAGTAGCACGCGCCCAAGCTTCGAACACTAAAAACCGGGGAATTAAAGCGGACTCTTGCCACCATAAATCCTCGTTTACAGGAATCAACATAGGCAACAGTATGACAACCGCCAACACCACTAAAGCGCCGCGAACCAAACCAAACACCATGCCAAACAAACGATCCGTACCGGATAAACCCGTTATCCGTACCAGCTCGCCAATCAAATAATTGACCATCGCCCCAACGAGTAATGTGGCGACAAACAAAATCGCAAATGCAGTCATAGCCCGCAATGAAGGGGTGGGGATTAGATCGGTCAGCAAAAAAGCTAAACGGTCATCAAACACCGAGGCAATAATAAAAGCGGCCACCCAGACTGCCAGCGACATAGCCTCTTTAACAAAGCCGCGCTTGATGCTGATTAAGCAAGACACGCTTAATACGCCAACGATGCACCAGTCTGCCCAGTTCATGGGGTTAAGTGACTCCGAAAATCTGAAGGCGCTGATTCTAACAGAGCAGCCATGGCGGGCATACCCCAGATCAAGGTTTGAATGGCAGCACCATCGAGTTGACTTTAAATACTGGGTCGACCTCTTGCTTTACCTCTTGGGCCAACGCCTTATCCAGCTTTGGACCAATAAACACACGGCTCACCTCTCCTTGTGCGGTTGTGGCCGCTCGCACATAGGCTTTGTAACCCCGACCCTGTAAGCGCGTGCGCAGCTTTTGCGCCGCCTCAGAGGAGCGCAAACTGGCCACCTGCACCACCCAGGCGTCGGTTATTTTTACATCTTCGGCGGCTGCGGCTGCAGTTTGCGCCGCGACAGAAGAGGCCGTTTTGGGCAAAGCTGGCTGCTCGTCGCTAACCGCGGATGAGCTCGATGAGCTAGAGGACAGCTCAAGGTCGGCAATGGGTTGCTCATTATCCGGTACAAACATTGTTTCCGGTGCCGCCGCTGGCGGCGTATTTATGGTGGCACGGGGCTTGTCGATAATCACCGGGGTAATGTTTGGCCGCGGGGGTATCTGGCTGCGTGGATCCACTTGATAAGGCGCATGCTGCTTAAAAAAACCGGGCAAAAAAATGACCGCAATGCCGGCCAGCACCAGCGCACCGATTAGGCGTTGCTTTAATCCGTTAGTCACTCAGTGCCTCGCCATCTGCCACAGGCAGCGCAGTCGCCGTCAATAACTGCAGCGCTGCCCCGACCGTAAAAAACGAGCCAAACACCAATAATAAATCATCGCCGGTCAGCTGCACGCCCTGCCCTGAGCGCAACTGGGCGAGAGCCTCCGCCAGAGTTCCAAGCAACAACACGGTGCCACCGCTGTCGTTAATGATAGCCTCTAACGACTCTGGCGGCGCGGCGCGCGGCACATCAACCAAACTGACCGGCAACCAGGTATCCACCAAACTCATTAGCGGCTGCAGTGATGCCACTGCGTCTTTATCGGCCATCATTGCCACCAGTGCAAACACCCGGCCTTGGGGTTTACGGGCCGCCACCTCGCGCGCCAAATAGGCTGTGGCCGCAGGGTTATGGGCCACATCGATCAACGCTGGGGTGTCGTCAAAGCGCATATTTTGCATGCGCCCAGGCAAGCTGAGTGTGCTTAAGAGCTCGGCCAGTGGGAGCGAGGCAACATCAACCCCCAGCGCTTTAACCGCAAGTATGGCGGCGGCGACACTGGTGGCCACCAAAGGTAAAGGGGGAAGCTGTAACACAGCGCCATCGGCGGCATCGGTAAGACGCCACGGGTGAGATGCCGCAGTAGGCTCTGCCGCGAGGGTAAAATCGCGCCCTATTAAACGCAAGGCGGCACCCACCTCAGCGGCGTGCTGCAACAGCGCAGGCGGTGGGTCTGGCTCGACACAGATAGCCACTTTGTCGGGGCGCATAATGCCGGCTTTTTCTCGGCCAATGGCATTGCGATCACGGCCCAACCAAGCCTCGTGGTCAATGTCTATACTGGTGATGACAGCGACATCCGGGGCCACTACATTGACCGCGTCAAGGCGTCCGCCTAAGCCCACCTCTAAAACCATTACATCGACATCGTGTTGCGCAAATAACAGCAGGGCCGCAAGGGTGCCAAACTCAAAGTAAGTCAGCGACACCTCGCCGCGGGCGGCATCAATGGCGGCAAAAGCGCTGCACATATCCGCCTCGCTTACCGCCTCGGCGTTAATCCGAACACGCTCGCAGTAATGATGCAGATGGGGGGATGTGTAACTGCCAACGCGCCAACCAGCCGCTTGTAATAGCGCACTGGCGGCGGTAACACAGGAGCCTTTGCCGTTGGTGCCGGCAACCGTTATCACGGCATTGGGTGCGGGTAACTCTAAACGCGACAACACCTGCTGCACGCGATCGAGGCCCAGCTCGATCTCGGTGGGATGAGCTTGCTCAAGCCAGGCGAGCCAATCATCGAGTTGCGTAAACCCCATAGAGCGATCCCCGATCAATAGTTTATGCGGGCTGTACGGCCATCTGCCAGCGGCTGAAAAAATGCCTGGGCAAAGCAAGACCGCGGTAGCCCTAGCACCATTAGCGGCTGCAAACTGGCCGTATCAAGCATTAACAGAGTTCCGCATGACGGGTTAACTTGGCCAGCAAACCGGCCAGTTTATCGCGCATTTGTGCACGGTCAATAATCATATCGATGGCGCCGTGATCGAGCAAAAACTCGGCGCGCTGAAAGCCCGGCGGCAGTTTTTGGCGGATGGTTTGCTCGATAATGGCAGGGCCGGCAAAGCCCGCGCGCGAGCCAGGCTCGGCGGCGTTAATATCGCCCAGCATTGCCAGCGAGGCCGACACGCCGCCGTAAACCGGATCCGTCATGATTGAAAAGTACGGGGTTCCTTGCTGTTTTAAACGCTCGATCACCGCCGAGGTTTTGGCCATTTGCATCAGCGAGATCAAAGCCTCTTGCATGCGCGCGCCACCCGTGGCCGAGAAACACACGAGGGGGATGTTCTCTTCTAGTGCGATCTGGGCTGCGCGGGCAAAGCGCTCACCCACGACATAGCCCATCGAGCCACCGTGAAAGGCAAACTCAAAGGCGACCACCACCACTGGCATGCCTTTTAGCTCACCTTTCATGGCCACTAGGGCGTCTTTTTCGCCGGTGTTTTTTTGTGCTGTGGTTAGGCGGTCCTTGTACTTTCTAACGTCTTTAAACTTGAGTCGGTCAATTGGCTCGATATCGGCCCCGATCTCTTCGCGGTTATCTTCGTCGAGAAATATGTCCAAACGCCGACGTGCGCCAATGCGCATATGGTGATCACATTTAGGGCAGACATCGAGATTTTTTTCTAACTCGGGGCGATACAACACCGCAGCGCACTTAACGCATTTTTTCCAAAGGCCTTCGGGCACTTTGCTCGAGCCCTTTTTACCATCGGCACGCACAACGCTGGGAACCAGTTTCTCTAGCCAACTCATGGTTTTGTCTCTTCAGTAGGTTGCAAATGTTTGTGTGATTAACCGCATTATCTAGTTTATAAAACTATTATAGGCTGTCCAGCCCGCGACGAATATCACTGATAATAGCACCGACGGCCTCGGCAATCTGCTCGGGCGGCTGCTCGGCGTGCTTACTGATGGCATCAACCAGCACACTGCCTATCACCACACCATCGGCCAAACGCGCAACGCTGGCCGCCGTCTCGGCGTCTTTGATGCCAAAGCCGACGCAGATTGGCAGCGAGGTCAGCCCAGCAAACTCATCGAGCTTAGCTTTAACCGCAGCGACGTCCAGGTGCCCTGCGCCAGTAACCCCTTTAAGAGATACATAATACAAAAAACCACTGGCATTGCTGACCAAATTGCGGGCGCGCTCGACAGCTGTGGTCGGCGCCAACAAAAAGATGTTGTCAATTTTATGCTCGGCCAACTCGTTCTTTAACTCGCCCAGCTCCTCTGGGGGTAAGTCCACCGTCAAGATGCCATCGAGCCCCACCTGTGCCGCGCGCTCGGCAAAGCGACGGTACCCCATGCGCTCAACCGGGTTGGCATAACCCATCAAAATAACCGGAGTAACTGTGTCTGTTTTGCGAAACTCGGCGATCAGATCGAGGGTACTGTTTAAACTGGTGCCCGCTTTTAGCGCACGCTCATGGCCACGCTGAATCACCGGCCCCTCGGCCATGGGATCAGAGAAAGGCACACCCAGCTCAATAATATCGGCGCCAGCCTCTACTATTTTGTGCATCACAAGCAACGTTGCCGCCGGGTTAGGGTCACCACTGACAATATAGGCAACCAGAGCTTTGCGGCCGCGTTTTTGCAGTGCTTCAAATTGTTGACTGATTCGACTCATGAAGATTTATCCAGTTACGTTTAGGTCAAACAGTGATTCCGTCAATTTCGGCCACAGTATGAATGTCTTTGTCACCGCGACCAGACAAGTTAACAATAATGATCTGATCTTTGGTCATTGTCGGGGCAAGTTTCTCGGCGTAGGCTAAAGCGTGTGAGCTCTCGAGCGCCGGCATAATGCCTTCAATTTTGGTGGTTTTACGAAACGCACTCAGCGCTTCGGTATCGTTAATAACGACGTAATCAACCCGGCCTAACTCTTTTAACCAAGCGTGTTCAGGCCCCACTCCGGGGTAATCTAGGCCCGCCGACACCGAGTGAGTCTCGATGATCTGGCCGTTTTCGTCTTCCATTAAATAGGTGCGGTTGCCGTGCAGCACGCCGGGCACACCGTCGTTTAACGGCGCCGCATGGCGGCCACTGGCGATACCCTCGCCACCGGCTTCAACGCCAAACATGGCCACCGAGTCGTCGTTTAAAAAAGGATGAAACAAACCAATCGCGTTTGAACCGCCACCGACACAAGCCACCAGAGCGTCGGGCAAGCGGCCAGTACGCTCTAAGCACTGAGCGCGCGCCTCGCGTCCAATAACCGATTGAAAGTCACGCACCAACTGCGGGTACGGATGTGGCCCGGCAACGGTACCAATAATATAAAAAGTATCATCGACGTTGGTGGCCCAGTCGCGCATAGCCTCGTTCATGGCGTCTTTTAAGGTCTTAGAGCCGGAGGTTACCGAGATCACCTCGGCGCCTAAAAGCTTCATGCGGTAGACGTTAAGCGCCTGTCGGCGAACGTCTTCGGCGCCCATGTAAATTTGGCACTTAAGCCCCAGCCGCGCCGCGACGGTGGCGGTGGCCACCCCGTGTTGACCCGCACCGGTTTCGGCAATAACGCGGGTTTTTCCGGTTTTTTTGGCCAGTAACGCTTGGCCAATGGTGTTATTAACCTTGTGCGCGCCGGTATGATTTAAATCTTCGCGTTTAAAATAGATCTGCGCGCCGCCCAGCTCGCGGCTCATGCGCTCGGCGTGATACAAAGGTGATGGCCGGCCAACATAGTGGGCCAGATCGCGGTCAAACTCTGCCTGAAACTCGGCATCGTCTTTTAAGTTTGTGTAAATTTCTTGCAGCTCATCCAATGCGTAAATCAACGTCTCGGAGACAAAGCGCCCCCCAAACTGGCCAAAATGGCCTTTTGCATCGGGAAAAGCACTGTAGTTTACCGCTGCTTTCTGCTCTTTATCACTCACAGTTCAACTCACTTTTACAGGGCGCCCACAAAGGCGCTAATGTTTGGCATTGGAAATAAATTCTGCAACTTTTAACGGATCTTTTATACCCGGCGCGGCCTCTACGCCACCACTGACATCGACCCCGTAGCAACCGCTTACGGCAATCGCCTGAGCGACATTGGCGGGGGTTAAGCCGCCGGCAAGCACCACTGGGCGTGGCGCATGAGCAGGTACACGGTGCCAGTCAAAGGTGGCTCCGGTACCGCCGGGAACACCCGCTTGGTACGCATCGAGCAGCAGCCCCGCCGCATTGGTAAAAGGCGCCATGGCCGCGTCTAGGTCTAAACCCAGGCGCATTCGTATCGCTTTAAGGTAAGGCCGCTGAAATTGCTCACAGAACTCAGCCGTTTCATCGCCGTGAAACTGCAAAAGCTGCAGTGGCACTTGGCTTAACACCTCGGTGATGGTGGCGGCGCTGGCATTGACAAACAAACCAGTGACCGTCATTAAAGGGCCTACGGCATAAGCTATATCACGGGCAGCGCTGATGCTAACAGCGCGCGGACTGGGCTGATAAAACACCAATCCAATGGCATCGGCGCCGCAGGCCTGTGCCTGTTTGGCATCGGCTACTTGTGTAATACCACATATTTTTACGCGCGAACTGCTCAACCGGATTACCCGTCATACCAACGAATTGATGCGACCGCATAGGCGCGATCATAAGGGGGCGAATTCTACCAGATTTTAATCGATTTTGCTGCAGCCCGCTCGTCCTGCCAACTGCCCTACTGGATCGGCTATAAACAGTGGCCCAGGGCTCGCTTGCGGTAGCTGATAGCTGCTTGGGTAATCGACTGCCACCATGTACAAACCATTGGGCCGCGCGGTGGCTGCAGCCGCTGCGCGCGAGTGCGCGGCTAACACCTCGGCCGGCCAATCCAGCCCCCGCGCACCGCGGCCAACCTCAAGCAGCACACCGACAATATTGCGCACCATATGATGCAAAAAAGCGTTGGCTTTAATCTCGAGCACAATTAAATCGCCACGGCGCGACAGGTGCAGATGCTCAATATGGCGCACCGGATTGCGCGCTTGGCACTGGGCGGCACGGTAGGAGCTAAAATCGTGCTCGCCCACCAGCGCTTGTCCGGCAGCGGCCATGGCAGCAACATCAAGTTTATAACGCACCCAAGTGATTTGATCGTGCAACAGCGCTGGGCGGGTGTCGGCATCGCTGATCAAATAGCGATAAGCGCGCGCGCGAGCACTGAAACGGGCGTGAAAATGATTCGGTACTGCCTGCGCCCAGCGCACTGCGATAGCGTAAGGTAACTGTTGCCGAGCACCCAGCACCCAAGCTTTGGCGGGTCGGTGGGCGAGCGTGTCAAAGTGCACCACTTGCCCGGTAGCATGAACACCGGCATCGGTGCGCCCAGCGCACACTAAACTGATAGGCTCGTTGGCCACACTTGACAACGCCTGCTGCAGGCAGCCCTGCACCGTTGCTACAGCGCCGGGCTGCGACTGAAATCCGTGAAAATCTCGGCCGTTATACTCAACGCCCAAGGCCACCCGCTGCATCTGCTCGGGCCAAGGGGTGTCGGGCGTGATCTCACAGTTGCGGGTATAGTATCGTTGCTGCATGGCAAGCTTACCGCCGGCGTTTAAAAACCCTATAAAAAGCAGTTTTGTTTATTAATTGCAATAAAAAAGCCTTGCCCACTTAAGTGGACAAGGCTTTGGTGCTTAACAGTGCATTAGCTTTTGGCTTTATCAAGCAAACTAAGCGCCTCGGCTTTTTGCGCTTCATCGCCCTCTTCAGCTACCTCAGAGAGGATGTCGCGAGCGCCATCAAGGTCACCCATATCGATATAAGCACGGGCCAAGTCCAACTTGGTGGTCACCTCATCGCTGTCGGCTAAAAAGTCAAACTCGTCGTCAGCTAAATCTTGATGCGGCTGATCGGAACTGACGGGCTGCTCGTCGGCGCCTAAAGCTTGCTCAAAAGCCTCGTCGCTGTCAAAGCTATCGGCCGGTTCGCCGGCAACATCCAGACTCGCCATCTCTTCGTCTAAGGCCGCCAAATCAAAATCTTCCATGGCTTTATCAAGATCAAAGTCATCGCTGTCGTCATCGGCCGCGTCCAGTGTCGGCACTTGGGCCTCACTGTCGGCGGCAGCGTCTAACTCAGGCACTTGGTCAAAGTCTAGATCGCCGTCCAGCTGCGCCGCCTCATCAAGCAAAGGGGCAGCACTGGGGGTCTCTTCGGCGCTGTCCAGCTCAAACTCTAAGTCTGCCAGATCACCTAAATCACCTAAATCACCTAAGTCAGAGGCATCGGCAGTGCTTGCCGTGGCGTCTTCGTCCAGCGTTAGCTCTAACTCATCAAGCGCCAAAGCGTCTTGCTCTGGCGCTGATGCTTCGCTGGCATCATCTTCTAGGTCAAGCTCAAACGCCGTGTCGTCTTCGGCCTCATCTTCAAGATCAAACGACAAATCGTAACGGCTGCCAGAGGAGGTGCCTAAGTCAGTGTCGTTTTTGTCAGCTGAATCCGCCGCAAAGTCATCCAACTGAAAATCTTTATTGTCATCTTCTAGCGACTGCTCAAGATCATCGGAGAAGTCAAAATCAAAATCGTCGGATAGATCCACCTCGTTGGCATCCGCCTCGGACGGGGCATCCTCTAGCTCATCAAACGCTTGCGCAAAATCATCCTCTATCGCTGCATCTTCTGTCTTAGGGGTTGCGCTGGCAGCCGCCACTGGCGCAACAAACTCAAGTGCACCGGGAAAATGTTGAGCGCGTAAACTGTAGCCACGGGCCGTGCTGGCCTCATCCCCTTGGCTTGCCACAGCGGTAAAGCGTTTATCAAAAGCCTCAAGGTCATTACTCTCGCCGTACAGCTCGAGCAACTTTAGGTTGATCGGCATAGAGCCCGGCTCACGCTCAAGTCCTCGCAACAGCATTTCTTCGGCTTGCTCGTATTTACCCAGGGCGATATAGATATCGGCCTCGCCGACCACATCGCCAGTTTCTGCCTCTACACTTTCTGGGGCCTCTAGCTCAGTCTCATCAAATAAAGGCTCTTCGTCGAACTCTTGCTCTGGCGCAAGCTCTTGCTCTGCGGCCTCCATTTCGGCTTCGGTTTGAGCGTCCTCATAGGCGAGCGAATCGTCGTAGTCGGGGGTAAAGTCATCGCTGTCGTCATCTTGGGTGCCGCGCTTACGCAGGGCCAATACCGCAAGGATCAACAGCAACACAACCGCCAACACCAGCCATAACAGGTTATCCATCACCTTGTCCATCAAGGTGGGCTCTGGTGCGCGACGGATCACTTTAGTGGTGTTGCGCACCGCTGGGGTGGCCTCAGGCTCGGGGGTTTTAGCTTGTTCAGGCTCCGTTGTTTCTGGGGCTGTGGCCGCGGTCTGCTCCGCAATAGCGGCGTCCTGGCTGCGCTGCTCGCTATCGATCGCCGATGGCTCGGCGACATCATCTTGTGCAGTCTCGCCCTGTTCAGCATCATCCTGCGCAACATCGCCGTCAGCGGCATCGTCCTGCTGCGCCGCTAATTCAAGTGCGCGCATCTGCTCGCTGCTAACGGCCAGCAGGCGCTCCATGGTTTCAATTTGCTCTTCTAGATCGGTGACTCGCGAGCGCAGCTCACTGTTTTCACCGCGGCTGCGCGCCAGCTCGTCTTTGGCACTGGTTAGCTCTTGCGATAATTGCTCGCTGGCAGCACCGGCGCCGGCATCGCTTACTGTTGTATCGGAGCTGTCGCTGCCCGAGGCCAAGCGCAAACGGCCACTCACTTCGGTGGCGGCTGCGGCTTTAGCGCTGCTGCGGCCAGAGCCGTCCAGCTGTGCACCCAGGGTATTGCCGGACCACTCGCGGTTTTGCTCGGCCACGCGATTGATCGCTTGGCGATTATTAAGCCCGCGGATTTCGCTTTCGGACGGGATACGCAACACCTGTCCTTTGCGCATTAAGTTGATGTTGTTGCGAATAAACGCGTCGGGGTTGGCCTCTTGAATAGCCAACATGGTTTGGTGAATCGAGGCATTGCCTGGGCGATAATCCCGCGCAATTTCCCACAGTGTGTCACTGGCTTTAACCGGGCCGTAAACATCGCCACCGGCGCTGTCACGCGATACGCCGCTGGTGTCGCGAGGCGCAGCCGCCGGTTCACTTGCCGCTGGGCGAGTAGTGGATTTTAAAGGGGTAACGCTGCCCTGAATTGGCGCCGCTGCTTCACCCGAGAAATTAGGCAAATCGAGCAACAAAGTGTACTCGCGCATAACGCGGCCGCTATTCCAGCGCATGTCGACGACAAAGCTAAGGTAAGGTTCGCGCACCGGATCGCGACTGGTAACGGCGATAAACGGACCGTTGGGCCCATTGTCCACGACCTTAAAGCGCAGTTGTGTGTAAAAAAATGAACGCTCCAGACCAACTTTTTCAAAGTCTTCTTGCGTCCCCAACTTAACCACAACTTGCTCAGCACTGAGATCGCCAAGATCTCGCAACCCTATGTGAGCGTCAAGCGGCTGATTGAGAGACGAATTTAGCGATATGTCACCGAGCCCCAACGCCAGTACCGAGCGCGAAAGCAACAGTGATAGAACCCCAAGCAGTATTAACAGCTTACGAAGATGCATAGCATTTTCCTTTTATTGTCTCCCCTGGCCTCCTGACGACCACCCGCCATTGGACGTCCTGTCAGCCACTTAACGTGGCGCGGCATACCCGAAAATTATTGTAATGAGGTTGCAACCTCGAATGTTTCTTCACTTAAGGCCGTAAGTATTCATTATAAATAGCTTTTTATCAATACTTAAGCCCATCGCAAGCCCTGCTATTACACCGTTTTTAAGCAAACTAAGCCGCGCCGGTAGAGAATCTATTAAAATGCGACCTGGTTCAATATAAAAAAGCCCCGACCCATGAGTGTCGAGGCTTTTGTTTACCGCAACCGATACTTATTTTTAAACGCTACATTTAGCTGTTGCGCAGCACATGCAACATGCGACGCAGAGGCTCGGCGGCCCCCCACAACAGTTGATCACCAACGGTAAAGGCGTTGAGGTACTCGCCGCCCATACTGAGCTTACGCAAGCGCCCTACCGGGATCGTTAAAGTACCCGTTACCGCAGTAGGGGTCAGATCGCGCAGCGTCGAGTCTTTATCGTTGGGCACCACTTTAACCCATTCGTTGTGATTGGCAATCATTTGTTCAACTTCATCCAGCGGCACGTCCTGCTTTAGCTTGATGGTCATAGCTTGTGCGTGACAACGCATTGCGCCGATGCGCACACAGGTACCGTCTAGGCGTATTGGATCGCCATCGTTGCCGAGTATTCGATTGGTCTCGGCCTGGGCTTTCCACTCTTCGCGGCTTTGGCCGCTGTCCAGCTGGCTATCGATAAACGGCAACACGCTGCCGGCCAGCGGAGCGCCAAAATTATCACTGGGGAAATCGGCGCCACGCATGGTGGCAGCCACTTTGCGATCGAGGTCTAAAATGGCCGAGGCCGGATCGGCCAGCTCACTGGCAACGCCGTCGCGAATCGCGCCCATCTGCTCGATCAGCTCGCGCATATTGCGTGCACCGGCGCCCGAGGCGGCCTGGTAGGTCATGGAGGTGGCCCACTCGATCATATTGTTGGCAAACAAACCGCCTAAACCCATCAGCATCAAGCTAACGGTACAGTTGCCGCCGATGTAGTTTTTAACACCGCGCGCCAAGCCGTCTTTAATGATGTCTAGGTTCACTGGGTCGAGCACGATCAGGGAGTCTTTATCCATCCGCAAGCTAGAGGCGGCATCGATCCAGTAGCCCTTCCAGCCTGCGCTGCGCAGATCGGCAAACACCGCATTGGTGTAATCGCTACCCTGACAGGAGACAATCACATCCAGCTGTTTTAAGTCGTCAATCGCGTAGGCGTCTTTTAACGCCGGCAAGCCTGCCGCCACGTTAGGCGCTTCGCCACCCACGTTAGAGGTAGTAAAGAACACCGGCTCAATACCGTCAAAATCGTTTTCGGCCTGCATGCGCTCCATCAGGACAGAGCCGACCATGCCGCGCCAACCTACAAAACCTACCTTCATTGTTTGACCCACTATTTAACTCATTTGAGTGAATTTAGACCGTTACCAAGCGCTTTGTAAGCGCTTGGTAAGATCCTCCTATTTTGCCGCAAATACTGCTTGGCTGCAAATTGATCAGGCCTGATAAAGGGCTGCCAACACAGCGTCGCCCATCTCGCGGGTACCCACTTTGGTAGTGCCCGGGGTGTAAATGTCAGCGGTGCGCAAACCCTGATCCAACACCACACCCACCGCCGTCTCTATCACATCGGCGCTTTTAGTCAAACCCAAGGAGTAACGCAACAACATAGAGGCCGACAATATGGCCGCCAATGGGTTGGCTATGTTTTGCCCTGCAATATCGGGCGCCGAGCCGTGACAGGGCTCGTACATACCGCGCCCTTGTTTGTCGAGCGAGGCCGACGGCAGCATGCCGATAGAGCCGGTCAACATGGCCGCCGCATCGGATAAAATATCACCGAACATATTGCCCGTAACCAGTACGTCAAACTGCTTTGGTGCGCGCACCAGCTGCATTGCAGCGTTGTCCACGTACATATGCGACAACTCGACATCTGGGTACTCCGGTGCCAAGCGGTCCATCACTTCGCGCCACAAGACTGTGGCCTCTAAGACGTTCGCTTTATCCACTGAGCAGACTTTTTTATGCCGCTTGCGCGCCATCTCAAAGGCGGTGCGACCAATGCGTTCGATCTCGCTCTCGGAGTATTTGTAAGTGTTAAAGCCTTCGCGCTCACCGTTTTCTAAGGTGCGAATACCGCGGGGCTCACCAAAATAAATACCGCCGGTTAACTCCCGCACGATTAAAATATCCAGCCCCGATACCACCTCGGGTTTTAAGCTTGAGGCGTCTACCAGCTGGGGGTACAACAATGCCGGGCGCAAGTTAGCGTACAACTCTAACGATGAGCGCATTTTTAACAGACCGCGCTCGGGGCGAATGGCGCGATCGATGCCATCCCACTTGGGGCCCCCAACCGCGCCCATTAAGATGCCATCGCAGCCGCGCGCACGCTCAACCGCGGCATCGGTTAAAGGCTCGCCGTGAACATCGATAGAGGCCCCGCCAATCAGCTCATCGATAAACTCCAGCTGCAGCCCATCGTGTAGGCTTACCGCCTCGAGCACACGGCGCGCTTGGGCGGTAATCTCAAGACCAATACCGTCACCCGGCAAGATCATAATTTTTTTAGTCACTGTTGCTCCTAATAAATGAATAAGCGCCGAGCGTTACGGTCGGCGCAAGTCAGCTGTGGGGCTTAAATGCTCTAGGGCACCTCTATTACCTTTACCGCCGCAACTGTTAAATTTTGGCCAAGCGGAGGTATTAATGCTTTATGGCATCAAATAGCCAGGGGGATTTTTCCCGCAGCTTGGTCTCGTAAGCTTTAATCGCATCGGCGTGCTCTAGGGTTAAGCCAATATCGTCTAAACCCTCTAACAAGCAGTGTTTACGAAACTCGTCAATCTCAAAGCTAAACACTTCACCAGCGGGGGTAACCACCTGCTGCGCGGCCAAATCGACGGTTAACTGATAACCTTCGTTGGCGTACAGCTCGGTAAACAACTGCTCGACAATTTCTTCGCTTAACACCAGCGGCAAAAGACCGTTTTTAAAACAGTTGTTGTAAAAAATATCGGCAAAGCTTGGTGCAATCACACAGCGAAAACCGTAATCATCCAGCGCCCAAGGGGCGTGCTCGCGGGATGAGCCACAGCCAAAGTTTTTGCGCGTAAGCAATACGCTGGCACCTTGGTAACGGGCTTGGTTTAAGGCAAACTCTGGGTTGAGCGGCCGTCCGGTGCAGTCTTGATCGGGCTGCCCTTCATCCAAGTAACGCAACTCGTCAAACAGGTTTTTGCCAAAACCGGTGCGTTTAATGGATTTTAAAAACTGTTTCGGGATGATCATATCGGTATCGACGTTGGCCCGATCCATCGGCGCCACAATACCGGTTACTGTCGTAAAACTTTTCATATCTCTCTCCGGTTAGCTGCGCACAAATTCACGAACATCGACAAAGTGGCCGGCAATAGCCGCCGCGGCCGCCATCGCAGGGCTCACCAAATGGGTGCGCCCGCCGTAACCTTGGCGACCCTCAAAGTTGCGGTTTGAGGTAGAGGCACAGTGCTCACCGGCGCCGAGCTTGTCGGCGTTCATGGCAAGGCACATAGAGCAACCGGGCTCGCGCCACTCAAAGCCCGCAGCGGTAAATATCTTATCCAACCCTTCGGCCTCGGCTTGAGCTTTAACCAAACCCGAGCCCGGTACCACCATGGCCTCTATAACACTGGCGGCTTTTTGCCGACCTTTAACCACCACCGCAGCGGCGCGTAAATCTTCGATGCGCGAGTTGGTGCAAGAGCCTATAAACACTCGGTCGAGTTTAATATCGGCAATTGGCTGCCCAGCGCTAAGGCCCATGTACTGCAGCGCCCGCTGCATTCCCTCGCGCTTAACCGCGTCTGGCTCAGCGTCTGGATCGGGTACTGATGCATTGACATCCACCACCATATCGGGCGAGGTACCCCAACTGACTTGAGGCACGATATCGGCGCCGTTTATCTCGACCACTTTATCAAAATGAGCGCCCTCATCAGAGGTTAACTGGCGCCAGTCGGCTACGGCTTTATCCCAGTTGTCGCCGGTGGGAGCGTAAAGGCGCCCTTTAACGTAATCGATGGTGGTGTCGTCTACCGCCACCATGCCGGCCCGAGCACCGGCTTCAATGGCCATGTTGCACACGGTCATGCGCCCTTCCATGCTCATATCGCGAAACACCTGACCGGCAAACTCAATGGCGTAGCCGGTGCCGCCCGCAGTGCCGATTTTGCCGATAATGGCCAATACGACGTCTTTAGGGGTTACCCCAATGCCCAACTTGCCGTTGACATCGACGCGCATATTGCCCATTTTTTGGGTCACCAAACACTGGGTGGCCAAGACATGCTCGACCTCGCTGGTGCCTATACCGTGGGCCAGCGCGCCTAAAGCGCCATTGGTGGCTGTGTGTGAATCGCCACAAACGATGGTCATGCCGGGTAAGCAGGCGCCGGACTCGGGCCCCACTACGTGCACAATCCCCTGACGTGTGTCGTTAATTTTGTACTCGACAATGCCGTATTCATCGCAGTTGTCGTCCAAGGTTTGCACCTGAATCAAAGACACCGGATCGGCAATACCGCTAACGCCCGAGGCGCGCTCTTTAACCGTTGTCGGTACGTTGTGATCGGGGGTGGCCAAAATAGAATCAACCCGCCACGGCCTGCGCCCGGCCAGTCGCAATCCAGCAAATGCCTGTGGTGAGGTCACCTCATGAATAATGTGACGATCGATGTAAATTAACGCCGACCCGTCGTCTCGCTGCTGCACAAGGTGGGCATCCCAGAGCTTGTCGTAAAGAGTTTTTGCGGCCATGTTGTCCTCGTTAGTGCGGTTTCACGGTGTGCCTCGCTCTGTGGCGGGGTCAGTTATAGCGATAGTTTCAGTAGGGTTTATAGTATCGCCGCAGCACAAATAAAACAAATTCATATTTTTTATGTTTTCCATTCCAAACAGGAATGCTAAGGTGGGGCTATGGATACTCAGCACCTGACCACCTTTGTCACAATCGCCGAGACTGGCTCTTTCTCGGAGGCCGGGGCACAACTGCACCTGACCCAGCCGGCGATCAGTAAACGCGTTGCACTGCTCGAGCAACAGCTGGAAAAGAAGCTGTTTGATCGACTGGGCAAACACATTCACCTAACCCCAGCCGGTCGCGCCCTGCTGCCCCACGCGCGACAGATACTGCAAGCGGTGACAGACGCGAGCCGGGCGCTGATCGACTTGGACGGTGACGTCAGCGGCCCGCTGAGTATCGCCACCAGCCACCACATTGGCCTGCACCGGTTACCGACGGTGCTGAGCGAGTTTTCGCACAAGTTTCCGCAGGTGCACCTCGATTTACACTTTCTCGACTCAGAAAAAGCGCTGTTAGCGGTCGAGCAAGGCGAATTTGAGTTGGGCGTTATTACCCTAGACGAGCAGCCCGACAAAAGAATAACCGAAGTACCCGTATGGCAAGACACACTGGAGTTTGTCTGTGCCAGCAAACACCCGCTGGCGCAGCGCGAGCGGCTGCAGTTAAAAGACCTGTGCGACTATCAAGCGATAGCGGCCGACAGCAACACCCACACCACCCGACTGATTCAGCGACTGTTTGATCGAGAGGAGTTGAACCTGGATATCTCGATGGTCACAAACCATCTCGACACCATTAAAATGATGGTCACTATCGGTTTGGGCTGGGGGGTTTTACCGCGCTCGCTGATCGGATCAAACCTCACTATTTTACACTTAAATCTACCTCCGATAACCCGCCGCTTAGGGGCCGTGTTTCACACCAAACGAAGCCAGAGTAACGCCGCGCGACACTTTTTAGAGGTTTTACAAAATCCAACACAAGCGAGCTGACCGGCGCTGTTGTAAGCCTTTACACAATGCTATGATCGGCCCGTTAAAAACCGCCTTTTATGCCAAGGAATTTATCATGAGAGTTATCTTTGCCGCCTTTTTTCTCAGTGCCATGAGCGCCGTAACCCAAGCCGACGCGATTACCGTTAAAGGCGATATTGGTGTGTGGCGTGCCGCTTTAGACGGCGAGGCGGGCCACTCCGCAGTCCCCATGGCCAACCTCGGCCACGGCAATAACAGCCACCGTTTTATGCATCTATCGGTTGAGCACTTTGTGCCTTTAGTGCCCAATTACCGCTTAGCTTACAGCGATATAAAAGCTACCCGCTCCACCGTTTGGGATGCTGGCAAAGGTCACTCAACCATCGATTTAACACACGTCGACAACACCGCTTACTACAAACTTTTGGACAACTGGATTAACCTGGACTTGGGCCTTTCACTGCGCACCTATGACGGCCGCATCACGATTATCACCCCCGACACAGCCGACCGCATAAAAATTGATAAAGTGTTGCCGATGGGTTTTGTATTATTGGAAGCCGAGTTGCCGTTTATCGGATGGGCTGCAGGGGTAGAGGGAAACTACACCAACTTTAATGATTACAAAGTCACCGACTACAGCATCAAACTGCGCTACTTGTTTGACTCTTTAGTGGACTTAGGGTTTGAGTTTGGCTATCGCAGTCACACTTTAAAAATTAACAAAACAAACGGCGCCGATTTAACGTTAGACGGTCCTTACGCCGCTTTCGCTTTTAAATTTTAACACGATAACCACAGCGGACGTGGCGCACACTCACGCCTGCTGAGGCGCCCTATTTTTATTGGCTAACACGGCAGGCTTGGGCCAGCGCACGGTAAAGCAGGCCCCTTGCAACGCCTGGCTGCGGGTTACTGTTACCGTACCACCGTGCCAATCCATTATGCGTTTAACAATCGCCAGCCCCAAACCAAACCCCTGTCGGTCGAGCGTGGGCTCTTGATGCAAACGAACAAACGAATCAAACACTCGCCGGCGCTCTGTCTCGGCAATGCCGGGGCCGTCATCCTCGACGCTCACCTGATAAAAACCAGCGTCATAAGATAAGCTCACCCACACGTGGCGGTTGGCGTACTTAGCGCCATTGTGCAATAGGTTTTGCATCACACGCTGCAACAGATTCCACTCGCAAAACACGCGCTGCTGTGGCATCTGGTCGGTAACGGTAAAGCTCGGCAGCCGAGCCGCAGCGTCAGTGGCGCGCCGGGTTAAACTGTCAATTAAACCTTCGATGAGCGCACACAGCGCACCCGCGGCGCCTTCTTGTTGGTTAAGTTGCTGCGATTGGGTTTCAAAGCCGGCGTAATTTAACAGCTGATTAATCAGCTCGTTCATCTGAGTGATATCTGTACGCAAGTTATCCATCTGCCGCCGACGCTGTTCGGGCGAGGCTTGATCGCCCGCCAACTCTAACGCAAACTTCATCCGCGCCAAGGGCGTGCGCAACTCGTGCGAGACGGCGTAGGTCATCTCGCGGTACGAGCCCAGCAGCTCGTCGATGCGCTGCTGCATACGGTTAAACTCGAGCGATAAATTGTACACTGCAGAGCGCGGATTAAGCCGGACCCGCGCCGCCGGGTCGGCTCGGCCCACTAAACGCGCTTGAGTTTGCAAAGAGCGTAAGTCGCGCACCAAAGGCCCAATCCAAAGGTAAATCACCAGCGCTAATAATAAATAAAACAGCAGCAATAATAATCGGTACCACAAGCCCCGCTCGGTGGCCTCAAGCGGCAACAGCAAACGCACAACCAGCTCGCTATCGGGCAGCTGATAGTACACTTGGCGCTGTTGTTTGGCGGTTAACACTAACGGCTCGCCGGCTTGCAAATCGTGTTTAAAATCTGAACTGGCAAAATCGGACAGCCGCAACACCTGCCCCGACAACGGCAAGCCATCCAGCTGGCTTTGTAATTGCTCGGCCTCAAGACCATTAGCGGATGTTGTGTTTGCCTCTAGCAGCGAGAAAAAAGCCCGGTTCATTGGGTCCGGCGTCTCTGGGCCGGCAAGGGTTAAATACAGACGGTCGAGCCCCCAGCCGGCACCTAAAATAACCAGCACGATGATTAAGTAGAGTGTTAAAAAAGGGCGACCGAGCAAAGCGTTTACTCCCAGGCGTCAGCCACTAACAAGTAACCACGCCCCCAAACTGTTTTAATGCGGCTAGGTGTTTCACTGTTATCGCCAAGTTTTTTCCGCAAGTGCGATACGCGTACATCCACCGTGCGATCCAATCCATCGTAAGGGCGATGGCAAATCGTGGTAAATAAATACTCGCGACTTAACACCTTGCCCGCCTGACGCGCTAGGGTCAGTAATAAGTCGTACTCGTGGCTGGATAACGGCACCACTTGACCGTCAAAGAGCACCTCGCGGGCTTGCGTGCGCAACTGCAGCTTACCCACGGTTACATCGCCGCTATAGACCGGCTCGCGTTGCGAGCGCCGCAACAATGCGTGAATACGCGCAAGCAATACCTGCGGCTCGGCGGGCTTAATCACATAGTCATCGGCGCCCACCTCAAACCCCAGCACTTGGTCGGCATCGGCGTCGCGTGCGGTGAGCATCAGTATCGGACCTTGATAGCGCGGTCGAATTTCTTTACAGATGCTAATGCCATCTTTACCCGGTAACATTAAATCTAAAATAACAATATCGGGCTGTAAGCTCTGCACTTGTCGCGGTACATTTAAACCGCGAGACTCCACCACCACGACAAAGCCATTGGCCTGTAAAAAATCTTTCACCAATCCGGCTAAACGCTCATCATCTTCAACCAACAACACCACATTCATCAAAAAAAACTCCACGGATTGCGCCGTTGACGACGGTAACGTTTGGCATCGGCAATCACTTCAAATACGTAACGGGCAACCACTTGCTGGCCGTTTTGTTCTACCAGTTGAAATTGAACATCGTTTTCGGTTTCTAGCACTTGGGTATAACTGCCAACGCGAGTTTGTTGCCAGCAATCAAGGGGAGCGGATGCGCCGGTCTGATACAAACACAGCGAGTGCTCTCGCGGCGCACGCCAGTTGATTTTTACCTGATCGCGACACAGGCTCTCAGCGTCACCCAGTATGCACAAACTGGGCTGCACGGTAAGCTCTATCGCGCCCTCCTCGGCCGCCACTGAGACGCTAAGAAGGGTTAACGATAGAAACCCGACGGTTATTAATAAACCCAATGAAGGGGTGCTAAAAATGGTATACCCCCCCGACAAATACAGTGGTCGAGCCATCGCGCTCAACCAGCGGGCTCTCTTTAATGGCGCGACCAAACCACTTTTGCTGCAAGCTTGCCTGTAAAGTCCAGCTTTTGGCCAAAGGCCGCTGCCAGTCGAGCCGCACATAAGGCGTCACACTGTCGCCGGCTTGGTAGGTTAAGTTAGGGTTTTGACCCAGCTCGCCGGCCTTTAGGCCGTAGTAATAATCCACCAAGTCATCGCTTTGCCACACCACCCCACCGGCCACGGTAAACCGGTTGTGGCCCTGATATAGACGCTGATCTAATCCGGCGCGAATCTCTTGGCCGCGATGAACCCCGATAAGATCACTCAAAAGCTGCACACTTACTCCTGTGCTTTGATAGTAAGCGCCGTATTCAATGCCGCCTAACAAGGCCAAACGGCGCGGACTTAAACCATCCAAGGTGACCAGCTCTGGGGATTTCTCTGTGGCGCTGGGCCGACCGTGAAAAAACTCATTGGGCCCGTTTTGATCAACGGTATTAGGCGTGAAGGTGTTATCTTGTGGCGGTTTTTTATCGCCATTAATGGCTTGGTTTTGCGCCGCCGAGCTCAAAGCAAAGTTGCCGCCCGATCTATCGAGGGCAAAATTACCCACAGATAAATCGTTAAAGTACATTTGATCAAAACCCAAGGTCGTCACTAGCGCTAACGATTGATGCCGCCCCTCGTGCAATGAAAACCCTAATGTGGTGGTGTCGAAAAAAAACCGCTCACCATAGTAACTTGCTTGCGGCAGCAGCAAAATAGGGATATCGCTCCCCCCCACCAAAGGGTTGCTGCGCCCGCCCAAGCCCACACCTAAAGACACCTGCCACTGACCGATAGCCACACACTCGTGCGGTTGCTGCTGGCAGTGTTGCTCTGCCGCGCTGGTCATAGGCGTTAAAAAAACTACAGCCAATAACCCACATAATGCTGCCCAGCAAGCGCTTAACTTAAATTTAAAAAACGCCCTCACCACACCACCTCAACCATCGTTATTGCCCCAGCGGCCAAAACCGCGCATAAACCGTTGACTATAAGGAATCTCGCTGGGTTAAAGCTACTAAATAGCCCTGTAGCTTTGTAACAGATTGTAATAGCCGATCAGCGTTGTAAATGTTTTGGGTTTGGACTGCGCAAACGGCTTGCCAGCGGGTGGTTTTGGCGCTTTAACTCGCTGAGCACCAATTGTGCTACCTCCCGCGCTCCGAGCTGATTTAAATGGGTATCGTCGCTAACGCCGTGGGGATAATTTGGGTGTAAATCCGCTGCAATGTGCAAAAAGCGCAGTGCCGACTGGCTATCGCCCAAGGCTTGGAAATACTCCCGCGTAATGGACTCCATATCCAACAGCGTCACTTTTTCAGCCGCGGCAACCTGACGCACCAGATCGGGGTACACCCCGTGGGTCGGCGCAATAACGCCGGCCTCGTTAAAGTAACGGCGCGTAATTGGGGTTAATAAAATTGGTTCGGCCTGCTTAGCCCGAACATCCGCCACAAAGCTCGTTAGGTTATCTTTATACGCTTGGGGCGGTGTGTAGCGATCTTTTTTGTGCTCTGACTGATCGTTATGGCCAAACTGGATAAACACATAATCGCCGGGCTTTAACGCGGTTACAATCTCATCCCAACGCCCCTCACTCTTAAAGGTGCGGGTGCTGCGGCCATTGCGTGCACGATTATCCACTGTGATTGTATCGGAAAAAAAATAACCAAACGGCACCCCCCAGCCGGTTTCGGGGTAGTTTTTAACCTCTTTGATCGACATGGTTGAATCGCCGGCAAGAAACACTTGGGTCAGCTCAGTGGCATGACTTAAAGCCGTTAGCAATAACAACAAACCACAGGCAAACATACGCAACATACACACCTCTTACTGATGATTATGATTTTTTAAAAACAGCTTACGGGTCCAACTGCACGTTAAAATCGTCGCCGTCTAGGTGAGCGGGAAACTCGGCGCGATAACGCCGCAAGTGCGCAGCGCTTAAATTTACACTCAGCGCAGTTGGCACAGCTGCGGCGTCGGCCAGCAGTTCACCGCGGGGGGAGTAAACTACGCTGCCGCCGGCGTACTCTTGCCCATAAACATCGCGCCCGATTCGGTTAACACCGATCACATACACTTGGTTTTCGATCGCTCGGGCTTTTAATAAACAGCTCCAATGGTCGTGGCGGGCGGCCGGCCAGTTGGCAACGTACAGCGCAACATCGTAATCATCGCGGTTGCGACTAAATACCGGAAAGCGCAGGTCGTAACACACTTGCAGCAACACGCGCCACGGACCTACCGTGCATATTTGGCGCCGCTGACCGGCGCAATAGCGCTCGTGCTCACCGGCCATTCTAAATAAATGGCGCTTATCGTAATGTTGTAATGGTTGGCCAGGTGCGGCCCACAAAAGCCGATTATAATGTGCGCTGCCCGAGTCAAACACCACCGAACCGGTCACTACCGCCCGGTAGCGCTGGGCTTGTTGCGCCAACCATTGGCTGACAGGGCCGGCTTCGGTTTCGGCGTGCTGTCGTGCGCGGGGGTGAAACCCTGTGGTAAACACCTCGGGTAACACGATCAGATCGAGCGGGGTATTGCATTGGGCCGCCAGTAGCGCCGCAAATGCGGTTAAATTGGCGGCGCTATCGTCGGGGATAATATCGCTTTGTACCAGCGCCACACGTAAATCGGACATATCGCCTCTTTAGGCTTGGTTTATTGCAGCAGTGTGGCGCAACAGCCGAGCAACAGGCTTAGGCTGCGCTGCGGCCTTAAGCGACTCAGTCACACTGGGCCGGGATAATGGGAATTGAGTGCTCAACACCACCATTTTGCCCCCGCTGGCGCAGCGCTTGATCCATGATCACCAGCGCCAGCATGGCCTCGGCTATGGGTGTCGCGCGAATACCGACACAGGGGTCGTGCCGACCTTTGGTTATCACCTCTACCGGATTGCCGTGCACATCGACACTGCGGCCCGCAAGGCGTAGGCTCGAGGTGGGCTTTAACGCAATATGGGCGATAATATCTTGCCCGGTTGAGATCCCGCCCAAAACACCGCCGGCGTTATTCGAGACAAAACCCTCTGGTAAAATCTCATCCCGATGCTCAGTCCCTTTTTGCGCGACGCTGGCAAAACCGGCGCCTATCTCGACCCCTTTAACGGCGTTTATACTCATTAAACCGTGGGCGATATGAGCGTCTAGGCGATCGAACACCGGCTCGCCCAAGCCCGGCATGACCCCACTGGCCACCACGCTTATCTTGGCGCCAACAGAGTTGCCCTCTTTTACCAATGCCTTCATGTACTCTTCCATCTCGGGCACTTTGCTGGCATCGGGGCAAAAAAACGGGTTATTGGCGATCTCGGCCCAATCGATCGAATCGATCTTGATCGGCCCAAGTTGTGACAAGTAGCCACGTATTTGTATCCCGTGGGTGTCTTTTAAGTATTTTTTGGCGATCGCCCCAGCCGCGACTCGCATCGCAGTCTCGCGCGCCGAGCTGCGGCCACCGCCACGGTAGTCACGCACACCGTACTTGTGCATATAGCTGTAATCGGCGTGGGCGGGGCGAAACTGATCTTTTATATTGCTGTAATCTTTCGAGCGCTGGTCGTTATTCTCGATCAACAAACCGATGGGCGTGCCGGTGGTTTTACCCTCAAACACCCCCGATAAGATTTTTACCTGATCGGCCTCGCGCCGCTGGGTGGTGTAACGCGACTGACCGGGCTTGCGCCGATCCAGATCCAGCTGAATATCCTCTTCGCTAAGGGCCAGCCCCGGCGGACAGCCGTCGACAATACAACCCAAAGCCAAACCGTGGCTTTCGCCAAACGTTGTCACTGTAAAGAGTTTGCCAAAACTGTTGCCGGACATAGCGATTCCATTACTGTAAACGAATTTAGAGTCTATATTATACGCATATTAAATCCCGATGTATTGCCCCAGCGGTAACTCTCGGGAGGCCGGCAAAGTGACTCAAACTCGACCCACAAAAGCCTATGTAACGACAATAAACACCAGCCTAGGCCTTTACCGAACGATAAGTTTGGCGTAATGTTGCCGCCTTTTCATAGCATATAAACACTGTGCTTGACTCCACTTAGATTCATCCGGCTGGCGCCGAGCGCCCGTCTTAGACAGGGTATCAACAGATGCAGCAATATTTTGCTAAAATTATCGAGGGAATCGGCGAAGACTTAGAGCGTCCAGGATTGCTGGACACGCCCAAACGTGCCGCTAAAGCCTTTCAGTTTTTAACCAAGGGGTACCATCAAACCCTTGATGAAATCGTCAATGGCGCGCTGTTTGAGTCAGATTCCAGCGAGATGATTATGGTCAAGGATATCGAGCTTTACTCGATGTGTGAGCACCATATGCTGCCTTTTATTGGCAAAGCACACGTGGCTTACATCCCCACCGGCAAAGTGGTCGGCTTATCCAAAATCGCCCGCATTGTCGACATGTACGCCCGCCGCCTGCAAATTCAAGAGCAGTTAACCGTTCAAATCGCCGATAGCATCGCCGAGATCACCGGCGCATCTGGGGTGGGGGTTATTATCGAGGCAAAGCATATGTGCATGATGATGCGCGGCGTCGAAAAGCAAAACTCCAGCATGAAAACCTCAGCCATGCTCGGTAGTTTTCGCAGTAATCAGGCCACTCGGACCGAGTTTTTAGCGCTGCTGCGTTAATGTGATGTACCGCCTTAAAGGTGTTTACCCTAAACTCCTTTAAGGCGGCCCACCCGCCATTTTAACCTTTTAAATAAACGCTTTTTGTATTGCCATGGTTTTGCGGACCTGTGTTTGCCTCGGCGTTAACTCTAAGACCTTATTGACTGTACGATAAAAGCCCGATCGCAGAGGACACCATTTTTTTGCCGGCACACAAAGTAGCTCATGCAAGATATTGCCTAATGAGCTGCCCAAAAAACGATGATTATACCCTAGCCGCGCCGACACACCTAAACAGTGCAGGCAAAATAATTAAAGCGAAGATTACAGAAAGTGCTAATGCAGCGAAAGTAAGGACAGGCAGTAACGGAAGCACACAAGCCCAACAATAAAGTTGGGCTTGTTATTCTAACAGTGCGATGTCACCGAAGAAATGAGTAAACTTAGAAACGATAAACGAAGTTCACTTGCAATGAATCTATATTGTCGCGGACAACATACTCACCGCGCAGCTCAAAGGCATCGGCAAACATATAACCAACACCAGCGCCAACCATCAGGCCATCATCATCACCGAGATCAAGCCCGATACGACCAATCAAATTTAGCTGGGGTAAAATTGCATAGCTGACCACCCCAGTAGTCCACAAGCCAGAGGCTGAGGATTTAATTGAATCACATACTTGCTCGGACGCTGTCCCCCCTCCAAAAAGGCCACCGAATAAGCCACCTAAGTCGCCAGTGTTATAACAATTTTTGTATTTAAACTCTCCTGAGTCCATGTAGCCAACTTCAGCTGCCGACTCAGGTTCTCAACACCCAAGTTCAACAAGCTATCGAGATTATAGCCACCAAAAAACTGAAACCCTGTCGCATCATCAAAGTGGCTCAACTCGTTATTGCTGAAACCACCACCAACGTAGAAATCTCCTAAGTCGGGCCCTTGGGCCAAAGCCGCGCCAGAAGCCATACTCAATACGGTACCGATTGCCGCTAGTGTCTTTTTCATTTTATCTCCGCTCGTTTGCTGCCTGCACTTGTTGTTTTGCCTAATTTTTGCATCCAAAGACCGAGGCAAGGCAAGGCCAACACAAAACGCGCAGGAGGCTAACACAGATCGCGAAAAAAGGCACTCCAACAGCTAAAATGAGGACTAGAGCAAAAAAGTGTTCAAAAATAATGAAAACAATCAGAGGCAATACAGAAATGGAGGCAGCTCAAACCAGCTACGCCCCAGCACATGACGTCACCGCACCGCGGCTCCCTTCGGCGCCTGAGGGGGTTCGCGGTTAATCATTGCGAGGGGACCGGATTGTCAGGATCCTGAGGCCGCACTGCAAGAGCGGCTTGCATCAGCACAGAAACCGTTGGATTTATAATCGCGGTAATCGATGGGGCGTTACGGCATCATTGATCCTTATTAACACTTGAATCTCCCTGCTATTATTTGTGACAAACTCACCAGTTCAGATCTTTATCTTATCTCGACGCAAAGCGTGGTTTCCTGGGAGAAACACCACTCTCCTATGCGAAGCTCGCTGGCAAGCTAGATGCTCAGGGCATGATTTGTAACTTTGGCACTGTCAAATCCATCACTCGTCATTATCCTGGACAATGTAATCGATCATCGCCTTTTGGTGCCCAGCTAGGCGCCCAACCACACATTGACCACCACCGCCGTTACAGCCGACAAAACTGGAAGATGGCCACAGCATTGATCATGCTTCACCTAGCGAACATATTACTTTGGCGAACTCTGGAGCAACATATTCAGAATCTGCTAGCAGGTTGGCGTGAGACACTACTGACTGAGAGAACGATTACCTGAAAGTGTCGCCCAATTGTGGCTACGCGTTACCACAGAAAACACACCCAACCCCGATACCAATACAGTCAAGGACTAAAAATACATGCTGGAAAGTGCCAGCGCCCTGTTCATGGTCACCATTGTAAAATCGAAATTTTGCGCAATGGCCAAGCAGCCTCGGACCTTGAAACTCAATGGACGAAGACGCTGCGAAGCAGCTACATCGCTGCCCGCCGACTTGCAACCACCAACAATGCGGAGCCCGACTACCGCCATCTTGCCTTTCAATCGGGCGAAGGTGACTTTAACCTCCAGCCCCCCAGCACTACTGCCACCTGATGGACAACGACAGTACGGTCGAGCAGATAGCCTCCCACATTACCGGCAGCCTCAAGCGACAGGAACCAAACAATAGCATTACCGTCAGGGCCTGTAAGGGCTAGCCAAAGGTACTTTAGTAACACGCTGTCCCTAGCAGTACAGAATGTTAATGACACCCACCAAGACGACAACAACTGCTGAGCGCCCTGGCTACCTCTCAAGCAACTGCAATACAGCAGCCAAGTCGGCCGGCAAAGGAGCCTCTACTCGTGTGACGGCGGTATCGCCTGGCAGGACAAACGCCAGTGCGCTGGCGTGCAAAAAGTGGCGTTTAAGCCCCAGCTTTTGCGCCGCGCGATTGGCTTGATCGTTGCCGTATCTTTCATCCCCCAACAGCGGACACTGTTTAAACTGAGCGTGCACTCGTATTTGGTGGGTGCGGCCAGTAATCGGTCGCGCCTCGAGTAAGGTGTAATCGCGATACCGTTGCAACACCGTAAACTGAGTAATGCTTGGCTTGCCATTAGGGTGCACTTTAACGATGCGCTCTTGACCGCCGTTTTGCTCAAGCTTTAACAAAGGCGCCTCAACACGGCTGACCTGTTTACCCCAGCTGCCCAACACCAGCGCTTGATACTCCTTAGTAATGCCGCCTCGGCCCGCGGTTTTATCGCGAAAGGCCTGCTGCAGGTGCCGCAAGTAGCTGCGTTTTTTAGCCACCATAATGCAACCCGAGGTGTCTCGATCGAGCCGGTGCACCAACTCTAGGTAACGAGCTTCAGGGCGCAACTGGCGCAGCGCCTCAATCAAACCCAAGCTTATACCGCTGCCGCCATGCACCGCCAAGCCCGGCGGCTTATTCACCACTAACAAGCCGTCATCCTCGTAAACGATGGACGAGCCCAACACCCGCCCTAAACCTTGGCTAAGCTGCTTGGGCGGCGCCTTTTGCGCTACTTTCATAGGGGGCAAACGCACCAGGTCGCCGGCGCGCAAGCGGTAGTCGGCCCGCACCCGTCCTTTATTAACCCGCACCTCACCCTTGCGCAACAACTTATACACATGGGTGCGCGGCACACCTTTAAGGCGCGCCACTAAAAAGTTGTCGATCCGCTGATCGGCTTGATCGGCATCGACGGGCAAGTATTGAACTTGTAAAAAGCGTTCGTCGAGTTCAAACGCTGTAGACGGCTGGTTGCTCATGGGCGGCATAATAACAGCAATCGCAACGGCATCGTTACTGGTTAAGCTGCAGCGCCCTTTTAGCAGGCCAATTTGATTTGCCGGAGGTTGCTTTAACTGTTATATTCGAGCCGGCTGGGGCAGGCAGGTTTCCGGACATAGCGTTTTAGGCGTGTCGCGAGGGAATACCGCTGTCCGCTAAGGCTCTGTTTACACGTTGATGTGTGCAGATCCGGCAAAGTGATGAGAGGTGTGACGCGCGCCCTAATCGGCAACATTAGGTTCCGATTCCGCGCGAACACCAGAACCATTGCGCAGCAAGCGCAATGCGACTGATCCGCTGACTGTGTTTTGTAACTTAGATACCAAGCTCTTGCTGGCAGAAGTTAAACCATGAGACCGGCCCCAACGAGCAGTGCTCGCGGCCCAAGCGATAGACTCATAGAGCAACTCTATAGTGTTGACGGTAAAGATGGCAGTAACCCGCCCTACCGGCAACGCCTAGCTGCGCTGAACAGGCTGCACAAAATAGCCTTTTAAAGCGTTTCCGGGTAAACCCGGGCAAAAACTGGTAAATACAGGTTAACGATTAATATTGACATTTCGACCCCATAACAGCCTAAAGGCGTGGGCCGACGACGAAGTTCAATAAGCATCCGACAACCGCTGACGCGAGCAAGATGTAGCGCGCCAGTCCATAAGGTTGTACAAAACACAGAGCGTCGACAGTCGCGTGGGCATGCTGCGCCCAACGAAAAGACTAGGAAACGCATGAAAAGAATGCTTATTAATGCAACCCAACCTGAAGAGTTGCGTGTTGCACTGGTTGACGGCCAATGGCTGTACGACCTCGACATCGAAAATCGTAACCGCGAGCAAAAAAAGGCCAACATCTACAAAGGCCGCATCACCCGAGTGGAACCCAGCCTCGAGGCTGCTTTCGTCGACTACGGTGCCGACCGCCACGGTTTTTTGCCCCTCAAAGAAATCTCCCGCGATTACTTCAGTAAATCCCCCAACGACAGTGATGGCCGCGTTAAAATCAAAGACGTGGTTAAAGAAGGCACTGAAGTTATTGTTCAAGTCGATAAAGAAGAGCGCGGCAACAAAGGCGCGGCGTTAACCACTTTTATCAGCCTTGCCGGCCGCTACTTAGTACTGATGCCCAACAACCCCCGTGCCGGCGGTATCTCGCGCCGCATCGAGGGCGAGGATCGCGCCGAGCTGCGCGATGCGCTAAGCCAAGTTGAAATCCCCAACGGCATGGGCATCATCATCCGCACCGCCGGCGTCGGCCGCAGCGCCGAAGAGCTGCAGTGGGATTTAAACTACCTATTGCAACTGTGGGACTCCATCGACAAAGGCGCCAAAAACGCAAAAGCACCGGCGTTTTTGTTCCAAGAAAGTAACGTTATTATTCGCGCCATACGCGACTACCTACGCCAAGATGTGGGCGAGGTTATTGTCGACAACAAAGAATCCTTTGAGCTTGCCTCCGGTTTTATCCAACAGGTTATGCCCAGCTTTGGCAACCGGGTAAAACTGTACGAAGACGACATCCCACTGTTTAACCGCTACCAAATTGAAAGCCAGATCGAAACGGCGTTTCAGCGGGAAGTCAAACTGCCCTCGGGTGGCTCGATCGTCATTGATGTGACCGAGGCGCTGGTGTCCATCGACATCAACTCTTCGCGCTCCACTAAAGGCAGCGACATTGAAGAGACCGCCACCCAAACCAACCTCGAGGCCGCCGACGAGATTGCTCGCCAGCTGCGCCTGCGGGATATGGGCGGATTGGTGGTGATCGATTTTATCGACATGCAATCGAGCCGCAACCAGCGCGAAGTTGAAAACCGTATTCGCGATGCGCTGGCCATGGATCGTGCTCGCGTACAAATCGGCCGCATCTCGCGCTTTGGTTTGCTCGAGATGTCGCGCCAGCGTTTGCGCCCTTCACTGGGTGAGGTTCACTCTAAAGTATGCCCGCGCTGTAATGGCCAAGGCACCATTCGTGGTACCCGCTCGCTGGCACTGTCTATTTTACGTTTAGTAGAAGAAGAGGCGCAAAAAGAGCGCAGCGCCGAAATCCGAGCCATTGTGCCCACATCGGTGGCCACCTACTTGCTCAACGAAAAACGTAAAACCATTTTTAATATCGAGCAGCGCAACAAAACTCGCGTGGTGGTGGTACCCAACGCCGAAATGACAACCCCGCACTTTGAAGTTCAGCGCCTGCGCGACGACGACGAAGGCACCCTCGAGACCAGCTACAATATCGTTGCCACCGAGGATCATTCCGAGGTCGAGATCGTATCCGATGCGGCGCCGGTGAATGTACCGCAACCGCTGGTAAAACCAACCGCCCCACTAGAGCAAGCGCCAACCCCTGTGGTCAAGGCCGAGCCGGGCCTGATCAAACGCTTGATCAGCTGGCTGCAAGAGCTGTTCGAATCCGAAGACGAAAGTCAAAAAGACAGCAAAGGCAAAAACCAAAAACGCAGCGGTAACGATCAGCGCAACGAGCGTAACCGCGCTTCACAAAACCGCAATCGTCGCGGCGGAAGACGTCGCAATGGCCCGCGTGATGATAACCGCGACAACCAAAACAAACGGCCACAAAGAGACACCGAGCAGAATCGCAAAAACAACGACAGCAGCGATGACAGCAACGAAACTCGCGCGCCTAGGCAGCACAACCAAAGCGACAGCAGCTCGGAAGATCGCGGTGAACCCCGCCGCGGACGTCGCGGGCGCAGTCGTAATCGCAGCCGTAACCGCAACGACGACTCTACTCGCACGCAGCAGCAAGATGAGAGCGCAGTTAAAACAGAGCAACAGCCTGCGCCAAGCAAGCCAAACGCCCCTGTGGCCGAGCCCACCAAAGTCGCAACAAGTGCCGAAACCGCACCGGCTTTAGACGAACAAAACGACACCGAGCAACGCCCACCTAAGCGCCCTTCGGGCCGTCGTCGTGGCAACCAGCGACGCCGCCGTCGCGATACCGATGTCGAGCAAAACACTCAGACCTCGGCCGACGAGCAAGCGCAACAGAGCAACAGCGAAAGCGCCGAGCCTGTCAGCGATAAGCCGCAGGATGCACGGGAGCAACGCCCCGCCCGTCAAGCCAAACCGCAGCCGCAAGAGGCTCGTCAAAACGAGGTGACCGCGCGCGATCAGGCAAGCCCACAAAGCCCTGCCAAAACGGAAGCGAGCAGCGCGGCACCAAGCCAAGCCGAAGCCGCGGCGCCTGTTACAGCCGAACCCAGCGAGCCGGCCACCACCGCAGACACTGCCAAAGTTGCCAGCCAGCCAGCTGACGCGCCGCAACAAGCTGCAGCCAAAACCGAACCGGAAGCCACAGCAAAGGCCATCACCGAGCAGCCAAAAGCCAAAACGGCAGAGCCTGCAGTGCAAAGCCCTGAGCCTAAAGCGGCGCAAGTTGCACCTCAAGCCGAGGCCGACACAAGCACGCCAGAAACAACTAGCGACAGCCCTGCAGCTGACAGTGTCGTGCCTGCAGCAGCAAGCGAGCCGACCACTGCCCAGCACGAGGCAGTGGCAGATGTCAGCGCCGAAGAAGCTAAGCCAGAGCCCATCAAGCCACAACAGGACAATAAGGCAGCAGCCAGCGACACGGCACAACAGCCTGACGCTAAAAAAACAGCCGCTGCAGCCCATACAACCCCTGAGGACGATGCACCACGGCACCATACTCGTGCCGGCAACGATCCACGCCTGGCCCCCAAGCCTGTTTCAGCGACACGCATCCTTACCGAAACGCGCACACGGCCACTGCCGCGCGCGCTGGATACCAGTCAACCGGCTCGGGTAGATCACAATCCGCGCAAACTGGAACGTCCAAGTAACGATCCACGTGCAGCCAGTAAAGCCACTAGCGAAAGCTAAGGGCTTGCCCATCCCGAGCCGGACAACTCCGGCTCGGGTGATTTTTCTGCAAATTGATCAGCAACCATCCAAGCTCGTGAAATAGCTAAAGTTTTTTATCCAGAGCCCTTGCTCCCTATAAAAAGCTCTGTATAATCGGCCCTCTTCGGAAGGGTGGCAGAGTGGTTGAATGCACCGGTCTTGAAAACCGGCGTAGGTTTATAGCCTACCCAGGGTTCAAATCCCTGCCCTTCCGCCATACTGGCTCCTTGCAGCCATAAAAAAGGCGCCTGATCTAGGCGCCTTTTTTATGTCCGAATGTTAACAACAACACTTTAAATAGCAGCGTATAGCCCCCATATAGATCAAGAGCACACACGGGTTTTTACCGCCACGGCAAACACCCGCGTGAGGAACTGAGCACCACAGCAAAGGTCCAATGGTCGCGGCCAAGCAGCGCTCTTAACGCTTGCTTTGGGCCGGCAAGCTTGTATCATTGGGCACTATTTATTTTTACTGGAGAGATTAAATGCAACATGTACGCACTGCAGCCAATACCCATATAGGCTCGGCAGCACAGGCCGATGCATTAGCGGTAAACCGTGTTCTGCGCAATACCTATTTACTGCTGGGTATTACCCTCGCTTTCTCGGCTATTACCGCGGCAGGGGCTATGGCACTGAACCTAAGCCATGGCGCAGGTTTAATGATGACCTTAGCGGCCATTGGGCTCGTCTGGTTTGTACTACCGCGCACCGCAGAGTCGGCTGCCGGTATCGGGGTTGTGTTCGCTTTTACCGGACTTATAGGCGCTGGCCTTGGCCCAATTATAAATCACTACTTGGCCACCACTAACGGTACCAACGTTGTGTTTCAGGCCCTGGGCGGCACCGCTTTTACCTTTTTAGGTTTATCCGCTTACGCGCTGATAAGCCGCAAAGACTTTAGCTTTATGCGTGGCTTTATTGCCATGGGTATGATGATCATGATCGGCAGCATGATACTGCTTATTGGTGCCTCTTTATTTGGCTACCACATGCCCGTACTGAGCTTGGCGTTCTCGGCCGGTATTGTACTGCTGATGTCGGCGGTTATTTTGTTTCAGACCAGCGCCATCATCAACGGCGGTGAGCGCAACTACCTAATGGCGACCACCTCTTTGTACTTAGCCATTATCAATATCTTTACCAGCCTGCTGCACATCTTAGGCGCGAGCAACGATTAAAAGCACACAAGGCCCCGCAAGGGGCTTTGTACTTTTTAAGATGAAGTTTACCCTCGTTATTTTAGGTGCCCCCTACGGCGCCAGCGCCAGTCAAAGTGCCCTAGCGTTTGCACAAGCCGCGCTTGCCGACGGCCACCGTATTCATCGTTTATTTTTTTATGCCGACGGCGTCCACAACGCCACCCGCCTAGCCGCCCCGCCGCAAGACGAACACGACCTACCCGCCAGTTGGAGCGAGTTAATCAAACAGCATCAACTGGATGCTGTGGTGTGTATTGCCGCCGCATTAAGGCGCGGCCTACTGGATGCAACTGAGGCTAAACGCTATCAAAAAGACAGCGACAATATCGCCCACGGGTTTGAACTAAGTGGACTGGGCCAACTGATCGAGGCCAGTGCTGTCAGCGATCGCGTTATCACTTTTGGCCCTTAAGGCAGACTTATGAAATCCATGCTCTGCATCAGCCGTCACTCACCCTATGGCAACGCCCTCGGCCGTGAAGCACTCGAGGCCGTGTTGGCGGCCGCCGCATTTGAACAAAACATTGCGCTACTGCTCATGGACGACGGGGTATGGCAACTGCAAGATCAGCAACAACCACTGGCGGGACAGCAAAAAAGCATCGCACGCAATCTAAGTGCCCTCGAGATGTTTGGCGTCGATACGGTATACGCTCACCAAGGCTCGGCGCAGCGGCGCGGCCTTAACAGCCAAGCTCTTTGCATTGATTCGGTTCAATGGTTAAATGACCAACAAGTACGTCAATTAATGGCCACGCACGATCACTTACTAAGTTTTTAATGAGCACATTACACACCGTTAACAAATCGCCCTTTAGCCACCAGACGCTCGCGTCCTGTCTTACCCTGTGCGCCAGCGGCGACAGCATTTTACTGCTTGAGGACGGCACCTACGGAGCCTTAACCGGCGCCCCCACCACGGCACTGTTAAACGACGCGATCAAGCGCGGCGTGAGCGTTTATGCGATAAAGGACGATCTGGCGGCCCGAGGCTTGCACTCACAACTGATACAACAGATTACCGCCACGACTTATCAAGGTTTTGTGCGCTTAAGCTGCCAGCACAAAAACACCCAAAGCTGGTACTGACCATGAGCCCCACCCCAGCCCAGAGCAAACTGCCGGCGCGCGACCCAGATGGCTACTTAGTAAACCGCTCCGACTGGAGCCCAGACATTGCCCAACAATTGGCGGCCGCCGAGCAGATAACCCTAACCGCACAACACTGGGAGATCATCGACCTAGTGCAGGCGTTTTATCGCGAGTTTGAGCTAGCCCCAGCAAGCCGCGCTTTGGTGCGCTACACCCAACAACAGCTGGGCAAAGACAAAGGCCGCAGCATTTACTTAATGGGTTTATTTGCACCACACCCGGCGCTAATGGTGAGCAAAATTGCCGGCTTGCCACGGCCGGCCAATTGCTTTTAGGTTTTCTTGATAGGGGTTAACGCCTGCTCCGACGTTAAGTATTGACGCGTTAAAGCCACCACTGTACCCGACAGTAAAAACAGCGCTATTAAATTAGGTATCGCCATCAGTGCATTTAAAATATCGGCGATAATCCACACCAACGATAAGTTCGCCATAGCGCCCACGCCAATGGCCAACACCCATAAAACTCGGAAAGGTGTAATCGCTTTTGTACCCCACAAATACTGCGCGCAGCGCTCGCCGTAATAACTCCAACCCAGCATCGTGGTAAAGGCAAACAGCACAATGGTTAGGGTAATAAACAGCTCGCCAAAAGGCAGTGCACTGGCAAATGCTGTTTGCGACATCAACGCCCCTTTAGCATCACCCTGCCAAGCGCCACTGGCGACAATGGCAATGCCGGTAATAGAGCACACCACCAAGGTATCGATAAACGTACCCAGCATGGCAATCATACCCTGGCGCACGGCACTGCCAGTAGCGGCGGCGGCGTGGGCAATAGGCGCACTGCCCAGCCCGGCCTCGTTCGAGAACACACCGCGGGCGACACCAAACTGGATCGCCATAGCCACCCCAGCACCGGCAAAACCACCGGCGGCCGCCTGACCACTAAACGCGCTTTTAACAATCAGCAGCAACGCTGCCGGCACGGCGTTAATGTGCACTGCGATCACCAGCAAACCGCCGGTAATATAAGCAACGCCCATAAATGGCACCAAGTGCCCTGCCACCTGAGCAATACGCTTTACCCCACCGAGCAACACCGCTGCGACCAAAACCATCAACAGCACACCGGTAAATAATTTGGGGATGTTAAAGCCACCTTGCAAAGCATCTGCAACCGAGTGCGCCTGCACCGTATTGCCAATACCAAAACCGGCCACACAGCCAAATACGGCAAACACAGTGCCCAGCCAAAGCCAGCGTGCACCTAAACCATTTTTAATGTAGTACATGGGCCCGCCCACACTTAGGCCCGCTGGGTCTTGCTCACGGTAATGCACCGCACACACAGCCTCGGCGTATTTAGTCGCCATACCCACCAGCGCGCTACACCACATCCAAAACAGCGCACCTGGGCCACCCAGTCCTATCGCCGTCGCCACACCGACAATATTACCGGTGCCCACGGTGGCTGCCATGGCCGTCATAAGAGCATTAAAAGGGCTGACATCACCAACCCCTTGAGGCTTGCGCCCCTGCCACAAAAGCTGCACGCCCGTGCCCAGCCGGCGCAGCGGAAACCCCTTTAACCGCAGCATTAAAAACACGCCTGTGCCTAACAGCAAAAGCAGCATCAACGGCCCCCACACAAGGCCACTGACCACATTTAACAAACCGTGCACATATTCCATTTGATTGCCTTAACATTGGCTCGTTGTACAACGTTATTAACACTAAGAGTCGAAAGCCCCAAGCCATAATCAGCCATCGTCTGCGCGCTAATACCCCAAGGTAAAAAAGTAACGCGGCCTTGTGAGCAAACGTTTAAATCCACCCACACTGCCGCTTTATTAAGCCTAAGCAGAAATCACTCACGGCTTATTAAACGAATGGTTGAACGTTATTAAAGTGAAACACGGGCCTAGCATTACACAGGTAACAAGAATACGCACAGTTTTAAGGCACGGAAGTATCGATCAAAATTACCGCTGAGGACTAAGCGTATCGGTGTGGCGAGTTAAAGGGACGTCGATAACTAAGCGGGGAACAGGGCCAGAGCGAGCCAACCGGAACAGCCAAAGCCCTTTGGCTGTTCCGGCTTGAGTCACACAACTGACCCTGAGGGTTAAAAATTGGCGTAAACGCCAGAAACTCTTAAATAGACTTAACTGTGCCCTTAGGCAATACAGCGTGGACCGCTGATTTTTGAAACTTCAACTCAATATTGGTACCGGTTTCTATCACAATGTAGTTGTCATCTACCTTAAGCAGCTTGCCCAGCATGCCGCTGGTCAACAGAACTTCATCGCCTTTTTTTAAGCTCGAAACCAAATTCTGGTGATCTTTTTGGCGCTTGCGCTGCGGACGAATAATCAGCAGATACATAAACAAAAACAGGCCGCCAAACATCAGCAGGTTAACGTACATTGGCGCACCTTGCGGAGCAGCCTGACCCTGTGCCCAAGCCGATTGTACAAAGAAACCCATAGGGAAAACCTCAGTCGCTTAAAAGAGGCGTAACTCTACCGTGTTTGATTGATTTTGCCAACGTTGATAAACGGATAAAACAAGACAAAAGGCTGCTGTTGCAGCAGCCTTTTATAAAGATGGCCTCAGGCGTAATCGCGAAACAATTTGCGAAACACGCTGGGTGATAGGCTGGTCCAACGCTTAAACGCATTGGTAAAGCTGGTCCGATCTGAAAAATCCAGTGCCGTTGAGGCGGCATCAACGCTCATGTGGTCATCGATAAGATACTTAATGGCGTAGTGAAAACGCAAGCTATCACGCAACTGGGCAAAGCTTGCCCCCTGATGCTGCAAACGGCGCTGTAAAGTGCGCTTTGATAGGTTTAAATCGTTCGCAATGTGCTCAATCGCCATAGGCGCGTGACCAATGCGCTTTTGCAAAGCCTCTAACACTCGATCGGAAACACCCTCGACCTCGGGCAACTTTGCCAGTATTAAATACTCATGATAGGAACGGATTCCCGAGCGGGCAAATCCATCCTCATCAGTTACCTCAGGATTAAGTCGCTGTAGCTGAATCATTAGGTTCTCCTTGTGCCGAGCATTAATATAATGGGTGTTAGTAGCGCTGACAACGTGTTTACCCATTGTTTAAGATCCCTGAGAAGCGAAAACCACCGCCAATAGAAAGATCTGTTATATATCAGTGTCACTTTCAGACGCCGTTATACACCACCAACCTAAAATTATAGGCTATCTGACATATTTTTATTGCCCTCTTGTTAACAATACGGCATTTTTTTGCGCCGAGTCACATATTGCCAGCCATACTGCCAACTCTAGCACTCTCTGTTATCGGCTAAGTACGCCAGAACGTCCTGATCGTGCGTTTTTGTTTTTACCTTGTCAAAGATATGCGTAAGCCGCCCCTCTTTATTAATAAAGAAGGTGGTGCGCAGTATCCCCATATACTCTCGACCCATAAACTTTTTTAATCCCCAAGCGCCGTATTTATCGGCAATCGCATGATCTTCATCCGACAACAAGGTAAAATTTAGCTGATGTTTTTCAACAAACTTTGCTAATCGGGCCACCGGGTCAGGGCTTAGCGCCAACACCACCGCATCGAGCTTATCCAACTCTGCCTGAGCATCCCGCAAGCCACATGCTTGGGTGGTACACCCTGGCGTCATCGCCTTAGGGTAAAAGTACAAAACCACATTCTTCTTACCGCGAAAGTCTTTTAAGCTGACCTTCTCACCAGTTTGATCTTGCAAAGTAAACGCTGGGGCCATATTGCCCAGTTTAGGAAAGCTCATGCAAAACTCCTTAAAAACTCGTGCTAACGCTTTAGAGCAACACTAGGCCTCTTAACCCCTGCTTTAGTAGGGGTTAAGAGGCGATTAAAGGGCACTATAGTAACAGTTACAAACAACAATAAACCAAACCCCTGCGGTTACACCGATAACCCCGCTTGGCCGTTGCACTTAGCTGCACGTCTTACGCTGCAAAATGATAGAATGCGGCTCGCAGCCATTGGGTACAGCGCCAGCACAACAACGGCTTGACAGCATCGAGCCTTCAAGCGCGCGGTTATAATCTACACCTAAGTACCCACCCATCAGCCATTAATTATAGGAACTGTGATGAAGTTACTCGTTAAGCTACTGCGTGAAGGCCTTGGTCGTATGATCGCTTTCATCAGCTGGATCACACGCCCACGCAAACTGAAACGCACACCAGAAGAACAAGCACAAATTGAAGAGCAGTTAAAAGGATTTTCGTTGTACCAATTTTATGCCTGCCCTTTTTGCATTAAAACCCGACGCGCCTTACACCGTTTAAATCTGCCGATCGAGACTCGCGACGCACAGGCAGGCAGCCCCTATCGCGACGAGTTAGAGCAAGGCGGCGGCAGGGTCAAAGTCCCCTGTTTGCGCATTGACGAAAACGGCAGCACCACCTGGATGTACGAATCGGGTGATATTATTCAATACCTAGAAGAACGTTTTACTTAAGCGCGGTTGATACTCAAGCCGCTGATAGTAACGATAAGCAATCAGTGGCGTGCCAGCTAAACATTAAAATCTCAACGCTTTTTAGCAGCCGCTACTAAAGCCGCCCAATAATATCCGCGTAAAGCCAGCCAGCTCGCGACAAAAAGCTACCATGTCTTAAGAAGTACGCACAGGCGCTGTCTTGTCGGGCTAACGGACAACGCTCTGCCAGCTGCCTCAAGCTCTAATGGCAAGGGGCCTCTTGGTACTCAAACCCAAGGGCTTGAGTGACAGCTTTTAACGCTTTTACATCTTTTTCTTGATTGCCCCCGGCCACTAAAAACCAATCCCCCGAGGTCGACCAGCGCATTGCCTCTTTGATATGAAAACGACCACAATCAGAGGGAACTTTATGCCGAAACAATTGCTCACGATCGTCGCGATCATGCCATTTGCTTATGATGAGCTTTTGGTATTTGTCGGTAGTGGAGCGACACTCACCAACCTCTTTAGCTTTTTTGGGTAAGCGTTTTGTTGCCTTGCAGCTAAAACCATTTTTCTCAATGGTTGCCATAATTCCATCCATACTAGGATTTTCGGTATCGCTACAAGCGGTCATTAATAAAACGCTCGTGGCCGCGATGATAGGCAAGCTAAAAATTCGTCCCATAAAAACTCCATTTTGTGCATACATTTTGGCCAAAACGGCCGCAGTAACCTTACTGTAAGCAGCGCGCCTTTAGCAAACATTAAGACTGCTGTGGCGCACTCTTTCACATCCCAACCACTCGCCTCGGATTACAAACCCACACAGAGAACGCAATAACCGATCCGCCGATCAGCAGTCGCGTTACATCCGTGCTTTGCCCCCAAAACAAGATATTCACTAACAGCCCCGCCGGGATTAGTAAGTTATTCATTGTCGCCAACTGGCCAGTATTAACGCGCTTGCTGGCCATGGCCCAACATAAATAACCAAACCCCGAGGCCCCTAAGCCAAGCCAAATCAACACGCCCCATTGCAAGACAGTGTCTGGCTTTAGGCGCCAATCGGCAAACAGCAAGCAGCCAATACCCGACACCAAAGTAGCGCCCAGAAAAAAACAGGCAAAGGTATTTAATTGCTGCAACGGTTTATGAATCGGCAATCTTTTATAGCCTACCTGCCCCAGAGCAAAACAAAGATTAGCCGCTTGGATTAATAAAAAGCCGCTAAGCGCATCGGCATTAATGCCTTGATAGCGGATAATAGCCGCGCCGAATACCGCCAAACCCGAGGCCAACCACCAGCGCAAGGGCAAATAGCGCCTGCCCAGCAGCACCTCATCAATTAAGGTAATCCAAAGCGGAGTGAAAATGGTAAACAACAACACCTCAGGCACACTTAAATAAGCAAAGGCATGGTACAAAAACTGATACGTTAACCCTACCTGCACAGCGCCAATTGCCGTTAGCGCCAGTAACAGCTTAGGCGCAACCTCGCGGGGTTTAAAAAATGGCAGCAACACCAACAACGCCAAAAATACACGCACAAAAACCGCTAAATAACTGTCCACCTCGCCGCTTAAATAAACACCAATCAGCGAAAAGCTAAACGCCCAAATAACGGTAACAAGCGACAACAGCCACAAAGGTGGCAAACGAGAGAAAGTAAACATGCGAAAGAGCCAGTAAAAAATGGCAAAGTTTAACACGACTGGCGCTTGATGCCGGCCACCTTTAAGAGGGAAATACCACCTGCTCATCGCCCTCTTGCCACGGTTTAAATTTGATCATAGCCTGCACAAACATGGGCTGCTGCAACCAGTACTCAAGCCATTGCTGCAACCGCGGATAAGGCAAAGCGTAAAACACCTCTCGATCCACATGCGCAAACTGCCGCACAAAAGGCATAATGCCAATATCGGCAATGCTCGTGGTAGCGCCTAACAAAAACCGATGCCTGCTTAGCTGTTGCTCGAGCGTTTGCAAAAAGCGCTCACCTTGCAAGCGGTACTCGGTTTGGCTCATCTCAGGGTGACGGTCGGCGTATTTGTAGCGATCCAGCCAGTGCTTAAACTCCTGACCGTTGTGCTTAATCAAAGCCTCGGCCCGCTGCAAAACGACAGTGTTCAACAGCCCATGAGGGTCATTTTGTTGCAGCGCCCACAGCATAATATCGTGGCTTTCATCGATCACGGTACCATCGGCAAGCTGCAAAACCGGCACCGTGCCTTTGGGGCTAATGGCCAACATCTGTGGCGGTTTGTTTTTTAATACAATCTCACGCAGCTCTACCCTAAGCCCAGCAAACAACAACCCCAAGCGGGCGCGCATGGCGTAAGGGCAACGACGAAAGGAATACAAGCAATGCAGTGTAGAGGTCATGAGTTTTTACGTTTACAGATTATGGATTATCGACAGTACGCTTAGGGTCGCTGAAGCCAAGCATTGGGTCAAGTTGACCAACCCAACAACCACTCGTGGCCATTAACAATAATGTACAAAGCTCACACAACCTCTCAGGGCAAACGACACAGCTCACGTGCTAAAGTGATCACAAGCTAACTTTTTATTAAGCAACAGGATTGACTATGCGCAAGATTCACATCGACATCGTCTCTGACATCGCCTGCCCTTGGTGCGCCATCGGCTACGCCCGGTTAGAGCAAGCGATGCAGCAGCTGGCCTCAGAGTTCGAGTTTAACGTGCTATGGCATGCGTTTGAGCTAGACCCCAACCACAGCGGCAAAGGCGAGTCCATACTGCCGGCGCTGGCACGAAAATACGACGGCACCGAGGCCGACATGCGCGCCAACCAAGACCACCTAATGCGAATCGCCAGCGACCTTGGTATCAACTTTAGCAAACTGCAAGAACGCTTAACCTGCAACACCTTTGATGCTCACCGCTTGGTAAAATGGGCCGGTGATCAAGGCTTGCAAACTGCCATGAAGCTCGCCCTGTTTGACGCTTACTTTGGCAGGGCCGAAGACGTATCCCAACACCAGGTACTGCTGCGCTGCGTCAGCGCTATTGGCCTAGACCCAACCCAGGCGCAAAAAGTGTTGCACTCTGATCAGTACACCCAAGACGTGCGCGACGATCAAGCCACCTACCAGAACAACGGTGTTACCGCCGTGCCAGCGTTTATCATCAACGGTAAATACCTGATCTCGGGCGCTCAAGAAGCCGACACCTTGATCAAAGCCTTTCAAGACATCAACGCCGAAACCGAGTAAACCGCCAGAGGCAAACAGACCCAGTGTAAACAACGTTGCATAGGCAGTTTATACATATGTTGTCGAGCAAAGGCGCAGCTTATTATTACTTTGCTAAAAAACACTCCAGCACCTACAAGGTCATTCCGTGCTCGGCGCAACGCCAGCACGGAACAACAAAAGAAGCACTAATATCGCTGTGAGCCAAAGACGGCGAAGCCGACTAAGTGGCTGTAAATGAGCGGCATCAAACCGGTTGGCTTGCCCCCCGGCAATACCCCTTAAGTAAAAGATGCCTTACCCACCCTTAATCTTGATGTACATCAAACCGCGAGGGTATAGTCCTAGACATACTACCTACAATAGATAATAGCGATATTCGATCACCCCATGGAATTAACACACATGAAAAGCTGGATTGCGCTTGTTTTTATGCTCTTGTTTCTGCCTGCCTGCTCCGAGCCAGATACCTCCCATACGCCGGCACCGCAGCGATCAGCACCAGTGCTCGAGACCTATCCAGTAAAGCTCACCACGGTGGCCGAAGAAACCCGTTTAGACGGCGTGCTCGAGGCTGTGCATCGCTCCACGGTATCCTCAGAGGTTAGCGCTCGGGTGATGGAGCTGCCCTTTGACGTGGACGATTACGTCGAAAAAGGCCAGGTGATTGTGCGCTTTCGCGATGCCGAGCAACAGGCACACATGGCCACCGCGCAGGCAAACTTGCAAGAGGCCCGCGCTTTATTAACCGAAGCCCAGCAATCCTACCAACGGGGGCAAACTCTGTTCGAGCAAAAACTGATTGCCCAAGCCGATCTGGACCGCTTAACCTCTACTTACGAGTCGGCCCAAGCGCGAGTTAATGCCGCCGACGCCGGCATTCGCACGGCACAAGAAAACCTCGAGCGCACACTGGTAAGAGCGCCCTACAGTGGCATTGTTGAGGAGCGCCACATCGAGCTTGGCGAGACCGCTAACCCAGGCCAACCGTTACTTACCGGTTTATCACTAGAGCATTTACGCGCACTGGTCGAGGTGCCTCAGTCGCTGGCTGGCCCCTTGCGCACCCATGGCGAGGCGCGTGTGCTGCTACCC
>Ga0209075_1000227_pt1 | contig 53012 bp, 44 predicted proteins | sample Stecom2011_FD_187523 | JGI IMG/M metagenome (GOLD analysis project Ga0209075, IMG submission 187523) | Agricultural soil microbial communities from Utah to study Nitrogen management - Steer compost 2011 (SPAdes) (version 2) | ecosystem: Environmental > Terrestrial > Soil > Agricultural land...
GTTACTTTTGCAACACAGTTTGAGCAGTTTATATTTGTTTTAAATTTCATTGTTCCCATATGCTGTTTCATTTTTTTATAGTGATTTAAACATATACCAAGATGTTTCTACATAAATCGGAAGCATCTAATAGATATCTAATTGAGACAAATATAACTATTTTTTTCTTCTACTGGCTTCATATAAGCTATAATAGATAAAGAAATATTTAATAGAACAAATAATTTGAGATACCTGTTAAGTGATAAATGTTTATAACATGAAGCTATCCAAACAAAGATCCCATAAAAGAGTTGATAAGAATAAAAGCCTTTTACATCTTTTTATTTTCTGTGCATTTGTATTTGCATCGGTTATCCTATTTAGCCGAAATGCTGCCCTATCGGAGTGGTACATGATAAGGATATATCCAGCTGTTGCTACTTTGCTATCTGCAATATCTGCAATATTCCCTTTTTCTATATATGACTTCTTCATAGTTATTGCTATTATATACCTATTGAAGCTGATTCTTTTTGTTATATTAAAGAAAACATCATTTAAAAATTTTCTATTCTCTCTCATTCGTTTCGTAACAATACTAGTTGCATGGTTCTACTTTGGTTGGGGAATATCATATTTCAGGAAAGATTATTACAGCCGCACCAATATTCTAGAGACTTCTTTTAATGCCGATAACCTCAGAGAATTCACCACACGTTTCATTAATGACGCTAATAACTCGTATGTTGAATTTGAGGTAATTGAAAAAGAGGAGATAAGAAAAGAGATAGAGAAGACGTATAGCTACATCAATGAGCCTTTAGTAATAAATTACCCAAATGGAAAAAGAAGAGTGAAAAAGATGGTGTTTGAATCTATGTTCACCAAGATGAGTATATCTGGTTATTATGGTCCATTCTTTAATGAGATTCATGTTAACAACTATAGTCTTAACCTCACCTACCCTTTTACTCTTGCACACGAGATGGCGCATCAGTTTGGTGTTGCAAAAGAATCTGAAGCTAACCTATATGCTTTTATTGTTTGCGTTAATAGTAATGATGAAAGAATAAGATATAGTGCATATGCCTCTACAATTGGTTATCTTTTAAATGATGTACGAAGTTTACTTCCCGATGAGTATGAAGAGATATTTTACTCTGTGAAGCCTGAGATAATCAGAGACCTGCAACGCAATAGTGAGCACTGGTTAACGGCAAGAGATGAAACATTATCAGATGCTCAGGACAAAGCATATGATGCTTATCTCAAAAGCAACAGGATTAGTTCGGGAAGAGAAAATTACTCGGAAGTAGTTGGACTGTTAATTTCCAGTTATGATTCTATAATTACTAAAATGTGATTTGATTTGTTATATGTATATATATCAAACTCAATAAAGTAAGAAATTATGAAGAATATACCTGCGATATTTATAGTACTGTTATTATTCTTTAGTTGCTCCGTACCTAAAGGCGTTGTAACGCTTGAGCCGAATAACGGTAATACAGAACAAGAAGACTCTGTTGAATATGAACTAATTGTATTGGATACTGGATTCGAAACCTGGTACTTACTTCATGATTCGCCAGCAAGGTACCGCTCACAGCAATACTACGAGGGATGGAACAGGCAATATGTATTGGCATGGAACGCATATGCAAGTCAGCCAGGCAGAAGATCATTTTTTCAGAGCATAATTGGATATGAGCCTAATGTGGATTATGGGTTTGAATTAAATCATAAACTATTCCATTATTTTCAGTATGTTGAACAGGTTATGAAAATACCTATCTTGAATAACAGACCATCGGGTGTTCTGTTTTAATCATATCTTTTTAGTCTTTAGTCTTAAGCTGTTTGTTACAACACTAACAGAACTAAGAGCCATTGCAGCACCAGCTATCATGGGGTTGAGCATAAAACCGGTAAATGGGTATAAGAGCCCCGCTGCAATAGGTATTCCTATAACATTGTATATAAATGCCCAGAAAAGATTCTGACGGATTGTTCTGACAGTTGCCTTTGACAAATGGATTGCCTTTGGTATTTTATTCAGATCGGATGAAATGATTGTCATTTTTGCCACATCCATAGCAATATCACTTCCAGCTCCCATGGCTATACTTACATCAGATTGTGCGAGTGCCCCGCTATCATTAATTCCATCGCCTACCATTGCTACTTTCTTTCCTTGATTTTGAAGCTCTTTTACAAGATTTACCTTCTCTTCGGGAAGAACTCCTCCTCTATAGTTTGTTACACCCACTTCTTTTGCTAACGCAGCAGCAACCTTTTCATTATCACCGGTATATATAGCAACTTCAATTCCCATGCTTTGTAAATTGGATATCGCTTCCTTAGAAGTAGGCTTCATTTTATCTGTAATACCAACAACGCCAAAAGCTTCGTGCCCATCAGCTATAATTGAAATTGTATGTGCAGCTTCGAGTTCTAAATCAATCTGCTTTTGTAATTCGGTGGGAATTGAAATATTCTTTGATACCATATAGCTCTCATTACCTATATAATATGTAACATTTTCATAAATCCCTTCAATTCCTTTTCCGCTAACTTGTTCAACAGATATTTCATCTAACAGGGTACTTTCGTCCTTTAGATTTGCTGTGATGGCATCAGCTAAAGGATGTTCTGATCTATGCTCGATGCTATACAGGATATCTTTATGAATAGGAAGGGCTTTTTCAGACCATGTAATATTCGTAACTTGAGGCTTACCTTCTGTTATTGTTCCTGTTTTATCAAGAACTACAACATCAATTTCTTTAGCCATCTCGAGGCTCTCTGCGTCCTTTATAAGAATTCCTTCACCAGCACCCTTACCAATTGCTACCATTATTGCTGTTGGAGTTGCCAGTCCAAGAGCACAAGGACATGCAATTACCAGCACCGTGACCATAGCCATTAGTCCATATACAAAACCTGTGTCACCTCCGAAGATGAGCCAGATAATAAAACTCAACAATGCTATACCAATAACAATAGGCACAAAAACAGATGCAATCTTATCAACAAGTCCTTGCACAGGCGCTTTACTACCTTGTGCCTCATCAACAGTTTTTATAATCTGAGCAAGTAGGGTATCCTTACCCACTTTTACTGCTTTGAAACTAAAGCTCCCCTTTTGATTGATTGTACCTGCAAAAACTTTGGCTCCCTGCTTCTTTTCTACATGTATCGGTTCACCCGAAATCATACTTTCATCTACAAATGAACTACCTTCTACTACTTCTCCGTCTACAGCAATCTTGTCTCCGGGCTTTACTAATACAATATCACCAATAATTACTTCGGATATAGGTATTTCAGTCTGCACACCTTCTCTAAATACTACTACAGATGAAGGTTGCAGACCCATAAGTTTTTTTATTGCATCTGATGTATTACCTGTTGCACGCGCTTCCATTAACTTCCCAAGGAGTATGAAGGCGATAATAACTCCTGCAGCTTCGAAATAGACATGTGCTTCTAAACCTCTGCTTTCCCAGAATTGAGGGTATATCATATTAAATAAACTAAACAGATATGCAATACCAGTACTTAGAGCTACTAATGTATCCATGTTTGCAGACCGATTTTTTGCCTGTTTCCATGCACCCTCAAAAAAACGTCTTCCAAAAATAAACAATATAGGTGTGGACAAAAGCAGCATAGCTTCATCTGCATAAGGTGCATGCATAAATATCATTCCTATGACAACCAAAGGTATTGCTAATATTATAGCCCAAATTGTATGTCGAAGTAGTTTTTTATAAGCCTCCTCTTTAATATGTTCTACGTTCTCAAAAGATGCTTCATCTTCGTCAATTAATAGATCGTAACCTATCTCTTGAAGTGAATTTTTCATTTTTTCAGGAGATACAATGTTGGGGAGATACTCAATTGCTCCTTTACCGTTTCCATAATTCACTGATGCAGAAACAACTCCTGGCACGTATGAAAGAATGTTTTGTGAACTAGAGGCGCATGCAGCACAAGTCATATTGAGTACAGGGCTTACTATATTTTCTGTAAGCACTTTACCTCCCGAATTTCGGATTGAGGCTACAACCTTTTGTATTATTTCAGCAGCATCATCTTCATGTTTATTATCTATGCTTATCGAAATAGTTTTTTCTTTATCGCTATACTCCAACGTGTTAACACCATCAATCTTGTTAATTTCGTCTACTGGAATAATTATATCCTCTACAATATTTATGTTATATATGTTGTTTTGCATAATCAATCTATTGTTGTTATTTAAGTTGAACAATCGACTACATGTCTAAGTTCAAAATAGTCTATTTGTGCTGTTTACATAAAAAAAATTGTATTTTTGTTAATTATTGCACTAATGTGCTATGAGAAGAGAGCTTAGTATTTATAGATACAATTATTAAACCAATTATTTAATTATGCACAAAACAGTATTTCTTTCACTTGCTTTAATCATATCATCAACCCTATTATTTTCTCAGAAGAAACCACTCGATCACACTGTTTATGATAGCTGGAAGAGCTTAACTAATACTAATGTGAGTAATAAAGGCAATGTAATTGCTGCACTTATAGCACCTCAGGAGGGTGACACCACTCTTTTTATTCAGAAAACTGATTCAAAAAACTCAAAACCGAGTAGTAGTATAACCTTTGAAAGGATAAACAATTACAGACTTTCAACTGACGGCAGATGGACAGTGGCGATAATTAAAGCTCCGCTTGCTGAACGAAGACAAGCAAGGATTGATAAGAAAAAGAAAGAGGATATGCCTCAGGACTCGCTTCTAATCATTGACAATCAAACTTTTGAGTCTTACAAGATAGCCGGAGTTAAATCGTTTAGAACAGCAAGTGAATTTAACTCATACATTACCTATACCACCGACCTACCTGTTGATAGTGCCAAAAATAGTTCTAAACAGAAAGATATTCTCGTTTTACGTAATCTTCATACTCAGCAGGAAGATAGCTTCAGAAACGCTAAGGAGCATATTTTTAATAAATATGGAAACTCTTTTGCTGTTACAATACAACCCGATAAAAAAGACTCTACCGACATTCCGAGAGTTATTTTTAAGAATCTGGAATTGAATGATTATATAACTATCTCAAACGAACCGATAGAGTACAAATCACTTTCCTTTAATGAATCAGGTAATCAACTTGTATATCTAGCCACCGCAGATACATCTAAAATAATAGAACACAGTTATGACGTAAGATACTATACATCTGGAGCGGACTCGGCTATTGTTATAGCTAATAGTAATACAAAAGGATTACCAAGCAATTGGATTTTTAATGAATATGCATCGCCTTCATTCAGCAAGGATGGTTCACGAATTCTTGTTGGTGCTGCGCCACAAAAAGAGCCTAAAGATACCACTATTGTAGATTTTGAGATGGCTACTCTTGATGTATGGCATTGGCAGGATCCAATAATTCAGCCTCAGCAACTGAAGGAGTTAAGAAGGGAAGAAAGAAGAACATACTTAGGTTTAATATACACTGATAAAAAAAATGAATTCACCCAATTAGCTAACGAAAATATGCCCTACGCTTCGGTTTCCAATGAGGGAGACGGAAGATATGCGCTTTTATGGTCAGACCTTCCATATCTTTTAGAAAGCCAATGGGATCTGTCTTCAAAAACAGATGTTAAGGTTTTGGATTTGGATAATATGCAAGTAATGGAAGTAGGTAATCCTATTAACGGAAGACCTTCTTTATCACCAATGGGCAATTATATCTATTGGTGGGATGATAGTTCTAAAAATTGGTTCTCTCACGACAATAGAAGCGGAATAGTAAATAATTTAACGGAAGAGATTAAGGTTAATTTCTGGAATGAAAAAAATGATGTTCCCCGTGCTCCGGGTTCATACGGTATAGCCTCATGGGGTGAGAATGATGAGTTTATATTGATTAATGACATGTTTGATATTTGGAAGATATATCCAAATGGAACAAAAAAGAATGTAAATCTCACACTCGGAAAAGGACGTGCCGACTCAATAACATTCAGATACATAAATACTGATAGAGAAAAGAGATATATCGAGCCGGATGATCAATTACTTTTATCTGCTTTCAACAATATCAGTAAAGAAAATGGATATTATACTCTACGACAATCCGGGCGTAATCCTCTTCAAGAAAGAGTAATGGATAAATTTAATTTTACCGGTTTACTAAAAGCTAAAGAGTCGGATCTGATGCTGTTTCAAAAAAGTAATTTCACCACCTCGCCCGATCTTCATATTACATCTAACTTTTGGAAATCGTATTCTAAATTAACTGATATCAATCCTCAGATGAACGATTATAATTGGGGTACAGCAGAACTATTTTCTTGGACATCATTTGCCGGTGTACCTCTACAGGGCATAATTTATAAACCGGAGGATTTCGACCCATCAAAGAAATATCCTGTTATGATATATTTTTACGAAAAGCATTCAGATAATTTATATTCTTATCTAACACCTGCACCAAGTCGCTCAACCGTAAACATACCTTTCTTTGTTAGCAGGGGATACATAGTCTTTACTCCAGACATCAATTATACGATTGGACAACCTGGAATGGATGCCTATAACTCTGTTGTATCGGGAGCTGAAGAACTGAGAAAGTTTGATTGGGTGGATGCAGAAAATATGGCAATACAGGGTCAAAGTTGGGGAGGTTATCAAGTAGCATATATTGTAACAAAAACTGATATGTTCAAAGCTGCAGGTTCGGGTGCACCAGTTTCAAATATGACAAGTGCATATGGTGGTATAAGATGGGGAACGGGCCGCAGCAGGCAATATCAATACGAAAAAACTCAGTCCAGACTAGGTGCAACAATGAGTGATTCTTTAGAACTTTATATCAAAAACTCACCAGTTTTCTTTGTGAAAGATATAGAAACACCACTTCTAATTATGCATAACGATGAAGATGGAGCAGTGCCGTGGTATCAAGGCATAGAGATGTTTATGTCGATGCGTCGTTTAGATAAACCCGTATGGATGCTTCAATACAACAAAGAAGACCATAACCTGATTCATCGTCGCAACACTAAAGACCTGGCGATAAGACTTCAGCAATTCTTCGATCATTATTTAAAAGGAGAGCCTGCTCCAGCGTGGATGACACGTGGAATTCCAGCACTTGAGAAAGGTAAAACCTGGGGATACGAAATAGATTAAAATCCTCGTTGCCTCATTGCTTCAAAGGTGATGACGGCTGTAGATACAGAAACATTGAGCGAGTCGATTTTTCCTCTCATAGGAATTTTGATTCGCTCTTTGGCATTATTAATCCAGAAATCGGTTAGCCCATCAGCCTCTGTACCCATTACAATTGCAGAAGGAAGAGTATAATCAATCTTATGATATTGCACAGCCCCATTAAGCTCTGCAGCATAGATGTTGATATTATTAACTTTTAGCCATTCAAGCGCTTCCTCTGAGCTGCAAATAGCTGTCTGAAGGGTAAACAACCCTCCCACACCCGAGCGTATTATATTAGGATTGTAAAGGTCGGTTTGATTATCACAAATGATAACAGCATCAACAGCTGCCGCATCTGCTGTTCGCAAAACTGCTCCTAGATTTCCAGGTTTCTCTACCGACTCAAGAATTATAATAAATGGCTGTTCCGAAAGTTTGATATTACCCAAGCCGTGCTGTTTGGGCTCAGCTAAAGCTACAATACCATCAGTATTCTCTCTGTAAGCAATCTTTTCAAAAACGGCAGATGATATGTCAAAAATGATGTTTTCGGGAAGTGAAGTAAGCACATCGGGATATTTTGTTTTGCTAAACATATCCCTGCAAATATAGACCGATTTAATATTATAGTTGCTTTGCAGTGCCAATGAGAGTTCGCGAGCACCTTCTATTACAAATAGTTGCTGATCTCGTCTCTCTCTGCTGTTCTTATAAAGCTTTACAACATTCTTTATTGCTGTGTTCTGAAGACTTGTGATCATTTACTTGCCTGATCTTGTTTCAATAAAAAAGTATCAATAACCTCACGAAACGACTTCTTGGGCAAAGCACCTACTCCCATTTGAGGAACTTCGTCCATTGGAATAAACAGAAACATTGGTATACTTTTGGCCCCAAACATATACGCCAGCTCAGGCTCCTCATCTACATTTATTTTGTATATGTATATCTCACCTCCATACTCAGCGGCCAGGTCGGCCAAGATGGGTGAAGTAATTCTGCAAGGACCGCACCAGTCGGCATGGAAATCAACAATCGCCGGTTTATCTCCTACATATTGCCATTCATCAGGATTACTTTCATAATCAAATACTTTTTCTATGAAAGTTTCTTTAGTAAGGTCGATAGGTTTGGCTGTTTCTTTGCTCTGAGGATTTGCTGCAGATGCAGAGAAAGCTATTAAAAATATTATAAATATTGTACTTACCTTTTTCATTATATATGAATAAATATGCTGTGAATATTATACATTATTTTGATATAAACATGGAAGGTTTCTTACCTGGTGCTCCGAATAGTTTAGCTGAACATTTATCGATGGCAACTTTCCATATTTTTACGTTCACTACTGAGGGATCTGAGTAGGTAAACTCTCTTGTAGAATATTGACTCATTATGATATTCAAAGCTTTCACCTTTTCATCAAAATCCTCCTCGAATTGCACTTTACCGTGACAGATTGCACTTTCGCACCTCATTCTGTAACTACATGCAACTTCTTCATTCTGCCATACAAGTTTAGTTTCGGTACAAAAAGTGATACAAACATTTGGATTTACTTCAAGCATCGAAATGGAACTTCCCTCTTGGGCCGAATGTAGATATATAACGCCCTCTTTGTAACCAAAGTTCATTGGCAGCACGTATGGAACTCCATTACTATCTGACATACCCACATTGCATATATTGCAGGATTTAATAATCTCCTCAATTTGGTTGAGATCCTCAACGGAAATTGTTCTCATAAAATGATTTTGTTACAGTTCTTTCTCTTCTGTGGTTGGTCCATCAACTATAATATGGCCATTGTCATCTATCCACATCTCATCAATGAAAACAACTCTCTCGTCACCGGTCTTTTGTGTACGTCCGTGGTATACACAATACAGCTTTTCGCCATCTTTTGAACTAAAAACCATATTATGACCTGTACCTGTAACGTCTCCACCCAATGCAGTATTTTTTTCTAGAACTGGATTGTTTGATGCCTTTACAAAAGGGCCAAGGGGATTATCTGAAACTGCATACCCAACTGCATAATGTTCGCCACCAAAATAATTGGCAGAGTACATCATATAAATCTTACCATCATGTTCAAAAGCAAAAGATCCTTCTGTCCATCGTCTGTTAACCTCTCCACTAGTCACAGAACGGCTTTCCCATTCTGTTTGAGAGTCGCTCATACTATAAGGTGGTTGTAGCAATAGCACGGGTTCACCAATAACTTCTTTGAAGTCATTAGAGATTTCAACTCCATATACCCAACTCTCTTCAATTTCATCAAACATTTCTTTCTCTCTTGCCCAGTCGGCTATCTCGCTCTCAACAGGATGTTTATAACAACAACGAGAATAGTATAAATAAGTTTTATCGTTATGCTTTAATATATTAGCATCAATAATTGGATAACCAGGATCAAATAGTGGTTTATCAGAAACTTCAATAAACGGACCAGTTGGACTTTCTGATACCGCTACACCAATCCTAAAATTTTCTAGTTCATTAGTAGGATTAACTTTCCAGTCGGCACTAAAAAACATATAATACTTACTATCAATCTCATACACTTCTGGAGCCCAATAATTCTTTTCAGTCCATGAATTTGGCTGATTGCCCGAATAAACCTCCCCCTCGAAATGCCAGTCGACAAGATTATCTGAACTATAAGCAGCAAAGCCTTTCTCAACTCCTCCGGTACCGTACATATAATATTTTCCATCTGAAGCCGAAAGAACAAATGGGTCTCCAAATGCAACTGGCAGTGGGTTAGAGTAAACTACAGGTTGTTCTGAATTACTACCGCTACCATTACAACTATTGAGAAGGATAGCCGAGAGTAATACTGAGGCAAATAAATAAGTTCTGTTTGAGAATAGTTTAGAGAGTATCATACGATAATTTTTTTGTTACTACTGGTACAAAGATAACAAAAAAGGAAAACCTTGTAAGATCTTCCTTTTCTATTTGTGTTCAATGATGTTTTATCAACAACACTATTTTACTTTATCAACTATAGCTTTAAATGCTTCCGGATGATTCATTGCCAAGTCGGCAAGAACCTTGCGGTTGATATCAATTTCATTTTTGTGTAGAGCACCCATCAGACGTGAATAAGACATCCCGTTTTCTCTGGCTGCTGCGTTGATACGCTGAATCCACAATGCGCGGAAACTACGCTTTTTGTTTTTTCTATCACGGTAGGCGTAAGTAAGACCTTTTTCCCACGTGTTTTTGGCTACTGTCCACACATTCTTGCGGGCACCAATATAACCTCTTGTAAGTTTAAGAACTTTTTTTCTTCTGTTGCGAGAAGCAACATGATTTACTGATCTTGGCATAATGTTTACTTGTTTTGAATGATAGCGTCTCTGTCTAGCAGAGCTCTTTGTGGCATATACATCCTGTTAATAAATCTTTTTTGGAAATCTTTAGCGTGAACTACTTCATCGCTAATAGCGTCTTAATACTATTTAAATCAGATTTGTGAACAAGACCCATTTTAGTAAGATTTCTCTTCTGTTTTTTAGTCTTCTTCGTCAAAATGTGACTTTTGTACGCATGTTTCCTTTTGATCTTTCCTGTTCCGGTAAGGGCGAACCTCTTTTTGGCACCGGAATTAGTCTTCATTTTAGGCATTTTGCTGTCTTATATTATTTGTAATGAATATTTATCTATTTCGTTAACTGATAGTCAGCACGAAAAAGTTTGCAAAAGTAACGAATATATTTACTTTACGCAAATAATTAGTGAAATTATAATTGATTAGCTGAAATTTAACTTTCTTTCTTAGTACTTGATGGGCTTTTCTTGGGAGTAAGCATAATTGACATACGCTTTCCTTCCATTATTGGCATATGCTCAACCTTAGCATAATCTTCCAATTCATTGGCAAAACGCAACAGAAGAACCTCACCCTGTTCCTTAAATAAGATTGATCTTCCTCTGAAGAAAACAAAAGCCTTTACTTTTGAACCTTCTTTTAAGAAATTGATGGCATGCTTTAATTTAAAGTTATAATCGTGATCGTCAGTTTGTGGTCCGAAGCGGATTTCCTTAACGGTAACTTTTACTGCTTTTGCTTTTAGTTCTTTTTGTTTTTTCTTTTGCTGATATACGAACTTTTTATAATCAATAATTCTACAAACCGGAGGATTGGCCATAGGAGCAATCTCAACCAGGTCAAGCTCTCTTTCTTCAGCAAATCTTAATGCTTCTCTAGTTGAATAAACTCCCTCAGTTACATTCTCACCTACCAGGCGGACTTCGGGAACTCTGATTCGTTCATTAATTCTGTGTTGTTCTTTTGAGTTTTTTCCCATTCAGATACTGTTAATTTTTTACTATTATTTGTTTTTTAATTATTACTACTTGTTATACCCTTCCGGCGTTCATCATTTCTTCCTGCTCTTGCAGAATATTGTTTGCAAATGTATGCAATTTTACTGTACCTTTATCCTCTCCGCCCTGTTTTCTTACCGAAACTTCCTCATTTTCCGCTTCTTTCTCTCCAACTATTAGAAGATAAGGTATGCGTTTTAATTCATTATCGCGAATTTTTCGTCCAACTTTCTCATTACGGTCATCAACCTCGGCACGTATGTCAAATTTCTTTAATACTTTAACAATATTGTATGCATAGTCATTATATTTTTCACTTACAGGCAATATCGTAGCCTGTGTAGGTGCTAACCATAATGGAAATTTTCCTGCTGTATGCTCTATAAGTAAAGCAACAAATCGTTCCATTGAACCAAAGGGAGCTCTATGAATCATTACAGGTCGGTGCTTCTGATTATCTGCACCTGTATACTCAAGCTCAAAGCGTTCAGGCAGGTTGTAATCCACCTGAATTGTTCCTAACTGCCAACGACGACCAAGTGCATCCTTAACCATAAAGTCGAGCTTAGGCCCATAAAATGCCGCTTCACCAAGTTCTATCTTAGTTTTTAAACCCTTCTCTTCACACGCTTCGATGATTGCACGCTCTGCTTTCTCCCAGTTTTCATCTGTCCCAATATACTTTTCCTTGTCGTTAGGATCTCTTAGTGATATCTGAGCCTCGAAGTTCTGGAAGTTCAACGCATTAAAGATAATAAAAATAATATCTACCACTTTAAGAAATTCGTCCTTAACCTGATCGGGGGTACAAAAAATATGCGCGTCGTCTTGAGTAAAACCTCTCACGCGAGTTAGCCCATGCAGTTCACCACTCTTTTCGTAACGGTAAACTGTACCAAATTCGGCCAAACGCAATGGAAGATCTTTATATGAATGAGGGAAAGCCTTATAAATCTCACAGTGGTGAGGACAATTCATCGGTTTTAAAAGAAACTCCTCGCCCTCTTCTGGTGTGTTGATAGGCTTAAAAGAATCTTCACCATATTTTGCATAATGCCCAGAAGTTACATAAAGTTGCTTGTGTCCGATATGTGGAGTAATTACCTGTTCGTAATCAAACTCCAATTGTATCTTCTTCAAGAAATCTTCGAGTCTCAAACGCAACTGAGTGCCCTTAGGGAGCCATAATGGCAAACCAGAGCCAACAGTTTGAGAGAAGGTAAACAGTTGAAGATCTTTTCCTATCCTTCTGTGATCACGCTTCTTTGCTTCTTCAAGCAACACTAGATACTCATCAAGCATCTTCTTTTTTGGAAATGTAATTCCGTATAGCCTTGTTAACTGTGGGCGTTTTTCATCTCCACGCCAGTAAGCACCGGCAGAAGATAATATCTTCACAGCCTTTATATATGAAGTGTTGGGCACGTGTGGGCCACGACACAAGTCGGTAAAAACACCTTGTGTATATGTGGTTATTGTGCCATCTTCCAGTTCATTAATCAATTCAACTTTATAATTCTCATCTCTATCAGCAAACATCTTTACAGCATCACTTTTAGCAATGCTTTTACGCTTAATATCCTCTTTGGCAGCTATCAATTCCATCATTTTTTTCTCTATTAGAGGAAAATCTGATTCTTTAATAGTAACCCCTTCTCCTGGATCTACATCATAGTAGAAACCGTTTTCGATAGCAGGTCCAATCCCGAATTTAATTCCAGGATACAGCATCTGCAAAGCCTCAGCCATTAAATGAGCCGAAGAGTGCCAATATGCATGTTTGCCCTGCTCATCATCCCACTTAAGGATATTAACATCAGCATCACCTTCAATAGGACGAGTCAAATCCCAAGTCTCACCATTAACACTAACTGCAAGTGCATCCTGAGCAAGCCTGCGACTTATGCTTTGAGCAATCTCTAATCCTGTAATACCTTTCTCATATTCCCTTACAGAAGCATCGGGAAATGTTATTTTTATCATGTTTACTTTTTCTAAATATTCATTTTTCTATTTATGAATGCAAATGTAGTAATTTTGTATAAATATTTGCTATTGCATCCTCTTTATAATGCTATAAGATTGAACGATACCAAGTTCTCCTGCCTTACGTAAATCGTCGAGACCCGCAGAGGTTTCACCAATTGACAGTTTAGCAATACCTCGATTGAAGTATGCTTCTGCAAATTGAGGTTCTAGCTCTATTGCCTTATTATAGTCGGAGATAGCAGCTCTAAAATCTTTTTCGATTGAAAATATTTCTGCTCTGTTATAATAAGCATAGATAAACGTTGGATCAATTTTAATTATCTTTTCGTACTCTCTAAGAATCTCTTCATAGTGAATCGACTTTATAGATATCTCAGGTAATTTTGTGGTACCCGAAATATTATCAGGAAGAGTAATTCCGGTTTTACGGTTATCTGTAAATTCTGACTCTCCTGAAAGTTGGTAATCATACTCCAGCTGTTTAGTTCTAATGATTGCACGTGCAAAATGACCTAATAGTAAATTGGGGTTTAACTCAATTACTCTATCCATATCTTTTAATGCACTTTCATAATCCTGAACATGCATGAAGTCCATACCTCTGCCATAATACAAAGATATATTATCCAGATCATCTTCAATCATGCCCGAATAATTTCTGATAGAGCGGAAATGCGACTGTATCTGCATTTCATTTAAAGGTGATTCATTATTGGTTACCTTTAATATCCAGCTCAATGATAATGCACTATTGGCCCTTTCCATTATCTCAGAATAGTAAACAGGCCGACGTACATCAAAATCTCTCTCGTAATATGTTAATACAAATTTAGGTTCTAGCTCTATTGGTGCTTTAATATTCTGCACCCTACCTCTGCTCTGTCGCTGATATTTAGAGTCTTCGGTTTTTTCATTACCTGCTGTAACCAACAGGTTGAATTTATCTATATCCTGATCTGATTGTTCTCTTGTTTCTTTCCTCTCTGAAGGCTCACCTTCAGTAGTCGATATTTGTGAGTCTGTTGTCGCTAAAGTGTGAGCCCTTGCCTCCAGATTTCTAGCAATGTTATAATCCCTTTCGGCACCTTGAAGATCGTTTAACTGACGTTTTAGTTGTGAACGCATATAGTACCCAGAGAAGAAATCGGGATGCGATTCAAGCACCAAATCCAAGTCCTCTATAGCACCTGCACTATTACCAATTTCACTGTTTAGAATAGCCCTGTTGAGGTAAGCAATATTATTATCCGGCTGCAGCTCAATAACTTTATCAAAATCACGAATTGCTCTGTTATTATCTGCCACCTGAGCTCTTAGCAAACCTCTGTTGAAGCGTGCAATAACATTGTTTTCGTCCATTTCTACAACTCTGTCGTAATCTGCCATCGCTCCACGAAGATCGTTTAGATAATATTTTATTAAACCTCTGTTTATGAAATTCCCCTCGATATATGGGTCGAGCCTAATAGCCTCATCTAAATCAGCTAGTGCCATATTATACTCTTGTTGTTGAAAATAAAGCAATCCTCTTGCCGAAAAAGCGTGTGAAGTGTATGGGTCAATCTCTATAGCTTTGTTTAGATCTGTCATTGCATTTGTTGTATCCTCCATAACCAAATACATATTTGCACGTGACAAGTACCCAGGTGTATAGTCGGGAAAACGTCTCAGCAACACATCAAAGAATTTTTCTGCTATATCGTACTGCTCCATTTCAACATTCACTATTCCCATATTTACTAATGTGAGCCTGTCCTCAGGAAAAAATTCGAGGCTTCTTTGATAATCAGTAGCTGCCAAGTCATACTTCTCCTGATTCTGCCTTGCTGCTCCCCTAAGCTGGTAAGCTGCTGTGTAATAGGGGTTACGCGTGAGGCATTCTGATGCATCCTCTTCAGCACCTTTAAAATCATCGAGCATAAACTTCGAAACGGCTCTAAAATAGTAAGGCTCTGCAAGATATGGTTTAGCGGAAATCACCTGATTAAAATATTGTATAGCTAGCACATAATCCTCAAAGTAGAGTGCGTTCTTACCTATTATCATTACACGGTCGGTATCTACCTGTGAAAATGAATTGAGTGAAAGAAAAAATAATATGATTGCAGTAATAAATTGTTTCATATTTAATTGTTTGGGTGTGCTAATATATAATATTTTCTGCAATTAATTTAATAATGCATACTATTAAGAACCTGATTTATGCTTTTCGTTTAATTTAATCACCCTTATTCCATTCTCTTTCTCTTCAATTGTCACCTTAACACAGTTATCAGGTAGCAGCGATTCAACGATTTCGGGCCACTCGATAAAGCAAAGGCTACCACTATAGAAATAGTCTTCATACCCGAAATCGAAAGCTTCTTCAAGTTTGTTTATTCTATAGAAGTCGAAGTGATAAATTGAAGCTCCATCTCTATCTTTATATTCATTAATTATAGCAAATGTTGGGCTAGTTACAGACTCCTTTACACCAAGTTCTTCACATATTGCTTTTATGAAAGTGGTTTTTCCTGCACCCATAGATCCGTGAAATGCAAAGACTTTGTCTTTTCCCATTAAATCTACAAACTGTTTAGCGGCCTGTTTTATCTGGCTCTTATTCTCAATTATTATCTGCATAATTTTATTATTTATTCTTTTTTGGACTAAGTGTAATTAAAGGCACCATCATCTCTTCCATTGATATTCCTCCATGCTGGTAACTGTCATTAAAAATATTCAAAAAATGGTTGTAGTTATTCGGATATAGAAAAAAATCTCTGTTTTGTGCAAAAATATATCTTGTACTGATATTTGGTGCAGGCAGACCGTAGTTTTCGGGATGAATAATATCGAAGACCAACTTTGGGTCATAAGCCAAACTTCGTCCTAGTTTATAGCGCAAATTGCTGTTAGTTTCATTATCCCCTTTAACTCTAAGCCCTTTCTTTACCCTTATAGAGCCATGGTCTGATGTAATTATTACACGACAGTCGCTCTCTGCAATCTTCTTAAGCAACCTATTAATGGGAGAATGAGTAAACCATGATCTCGTAAGCGACCGGTATGCAGAGTCGTCAGAGGCCAACTCGCGTATCGTCTTAGATTCTGTGCCAGCATGCGAAAGGATATCGATAAAGTTAAACACCATTACATTCAACAAATTTTTATCAAAATCTTTTATTCGATCGATCATTCTTTCGGCTTCGCAATTTGTGTTTAATTTATTATATGAAAAAGAAATATCTCTACCCCATCTCGATAAAAGCGAGCTAATCAACTCTTCTTCATGTTCATTTTTACCCATATCCTCAGTTTCATCTACCCATAGATTTGGATATTTCTTTGAAATTTGAAGAGGCATTAACCCCGAAAACATAGCGTTGCGTGAGTATGGTGTTGCAGTAGGCAAAATACTAAAATATAGATTCTCACTAAAATCATAATTCTCTGAAATAATATCTTTAACTATCTCCCACTGGTCTAAACGAAAATTATCTATCAAGATAAAATAGACATTCTCGCCTTTATCAATTATTGGAAAAACATACTCTTTAAACAGGTCGCAACTCATTATCGGATAGTCGGAACCCCCTTCTTTAGAAGCTTCGTTTTTAGAAATCCAGTTAATATAGTTTCTTCTTACTAGCTTGGTAAAAGAGACATTTGCTTCCTCTTTTTGATTTTCGACCATCTCTTTCAAAACAGCGTTAGAATGCTCCAATTCTAACTCCCAACGCACAAGCTTGGTGTATACCCTCTTCCAATCGCTTGCACTATAGCTATTAATTATTTCGCTATTAAGATTGCTGTATTCTTCTTTGTAGTTATTTAAAAGAGTTTCGTTTACCAGTATCCTTTTTTCGAGTAACTTTTTTATAGTCAACAACACCTGATTTGGGTTAACCGGTTTTATCAGATAATCGCTTATCTTTCCGCCAATGGCTTGATTCATAATACCTTCATCTTCACTTTTTGTGATCATTACAACCGGAAGATTGGGTGATTCTTTTTTAAGCTCCACAAGGGTTTCCAAACCAGAAAAACCAGGCATGTGCTCATCAAGAAAGACAATATCAAATTTGCTATTTCTACACATTTCAATAGCATCATGCCCATTTGTTGCGCAAATAGTATTATATCCCTTTTCTTTAAGAAAAAGGATATGAGGTTTAAGGAGATCTATTTCGTCATCAACCCAAAGAAATTGCGCTTTGCTCATCTTTTTGTTCACAAAAATATGCAATTTGGACCTATATCACAATCTTTCATCTTAATAAAACTGTTTGCTTCACCCCGATAACGGAGTATGATAATTCGGACCTAGCCTGGATCAAGTACAGACAATATACCGACAAAATCAGGACATGAGCCCAACCCTCCTCAATAAATTATGAGGAGGATATGAAGATGATATAAAGTAGATATGAGGATAGTCGGGGCGAGGTGTGGACTTTTACAGTGTGTATCGTGTCTAGTCCTGAAATAGGTTTACACTAAATGTAAATTAAAAACAGGACATTGAAGTCAAAATTCCACAAAAATAATGATCAGACCGAGGGCTATATTTTTCTTCTTTTCAGATAAAAAGCCTATTTTTGTAAAGATACATAAAATTAAAATCGTATGAGTAAAACAAACTTATCTACATTTCTACTGCTTTTGCTTTTTGTAGCTAGTAGCTGTAATCAACAACAATCTGGTCAAATATTTAATGGTAAAGATCTTTCAAACTGGAAATTCGTTATAGAAAACGATGCTGTACCTGCAGAAGAGGTATATTCTGTTAATGATGGAGTTATTACCATTAAGGGTGTACCGCTTGGGTATATGTACACAAAAGAGAAATTCAGGAACTATACACTTGAGCTTGAGTACCGATGGGCAGAAAATGCAAGTAATAGCGGAATTTTTGTTTTAATTGAAGATCCTACCAATCCTTTTCCTAAAGGAATTGAGTGTCAGTTGAAAGCTGGACAAGCAGGAGATTTTGTACTATTAGGAGGTTCTGATTTAAACGAGTATACTCTTCCAGAAGGTGTTACAGAAAAACCCGCTTTTCCGGTTATAAACAAAAAAGAATCTTCGAGCGAAAAGCCAACTGGAGAGTGGAATAAAGCAAAAATTGTTGTAGAAGATGGCAAAATCACAGTATATATTAATGATGTACTGCAAAATATAGCCACTAGTAATACAATGGAAGGACACATAGGACTACAAAGTGAAGGAGAATCAATTCAATTTAGAAATATAGTTCTGAATTGAGCCTAAATGATATTGTAGCCTTTCGTTTCGTTGTATTAATAACCCCTTTAAATAAAAAAACATGAGTAATTCAGCAAATGCAAATAGATATATAGAACAAGAAGATAAATATGGAGCACACAATTATCACCCCCTACCCGTTGTATTAAGCAAGGGGAAAGGGTGCTACCTTTGGGATGTGGATGGGAAAAAATATTTTGATTTCTTGTCGGCATACTCTGCAGTTAATCAGGGTCATTGTCATCCAAAAATAGTAGAAGCTCTTAAAGATCAGGCCGAAACTTTATGCTTAACGTCTAGAGCATTTTATAACGACACCTTGGGCCCCTACGAAGAGTTTATTAATAATTATTTTGGTTACGATAAAGTTTTACCAATGAATACCGGTGCAGAAGGAGTTGAAACTGCACTTAAACTTGCTCGTAAATGGGGTTACCAGAAGAAAGGCATTCGTGAAAATGAAGCAATTATCATTGCTTGCGAAGGAAATTTTCATGGAAGGACTATTACAATTGTATCAATTTCAACAGACCCTGATGCGCGAGCCGACTATGGCCCATATACGCCGGGTATTGAAGTTATTCCATACAACGACACAGAGGCACTTTCTTCTTTTCTTGAAGAGAAAGGTGAAAAGGTTGCAGGTTTTTTGGTTGAACCAATTCAGGGAGAGGCAGGCGTTTTTGTTCCGGATGATGGCTATTTAAAATCATGTTACGATTTATGTAAGAAGCATAACGTATTATTTATAGCAGATGAGGTACAAACCGGAATTGCGCGTACTGGCAAGCTTTTGTGTTGTGAACATGAAAATGTTCGTCCAGATATAGTTATACTAGGTAAAGCTATCTCAGGGGGAGTTCTTCCTGTTTCTGCAGTATTGGCAGATGATGATATAATGCTAACCATAAAACCCGGTGAACATGGCTCCACTTTTGGAGGTTTCCCATTAGCTAACAAAGTTGCGACAGCCGCACTGGAGGTGGTGAGAGACGAAAACCTAGCTGAAAAAGCCGAATATCTTGGGAAAATATTTCGTGAGGAGATGAAAAAAATTGACAGTCCGTATATCAAGGAAGTCAGGGGAAAGGGGCTGCTCAATGCTATTGTTATAGAGCCCCATAACGGAAAAGAGGCTTGGGATGTGTGCGTGGTAATGGCCGAGAATGGATTACTGGCAAAACCTACTCACGGACACATTATTAGATTTGCACCCCCATTAATTATTAGTGAAGATGAGATGAAAGAGGCTATAGGTATAATAGCAAAATCGGTTAAAGCTCTTGAATAGTAATTATAGATAGATAATGCACATTTGAATATAAATAATATGCAAACAACCTCTAAATTGTTAATGGTTCGTCCTGCTCATTTCGCTTTTAATGAACAGACAGCAGAGAATAATTTCTTCCAGCAAAATTCAGACCAGACGCTTGTTGCAGAAAACGCAATTTTGGAGTTTGATGCATTTGTAAAGTTATTGAAAGCGAATGATGTTGATGTAACTGTAGTTCAGGACACACCTGAGCCATGGACCCCCGACTCAATATTCCCAAACAACTGGTTCACGTCTCATTTTTCTGGAGAGTTGGTCTTATATCCAATGTTTGCCGAAAACCGAAGATTAGAAAGAAAAGAAAATATTCTGAATCTACTTAAAAGGGGATTTAACCACAATAAGATAATTGACCTAACGCATTGGGAAGAAAAAGGGGAATTCCTGGAAGGTACAGGAAGCATGATTCTTGATCGCAGGAAACGAATAGCATATTGTTGCAGGTCGCCACGTTCATCAGAAAAAGTATTATCTGAATTCTGTTCGATATTGAATTATCAACCAATTTTATTTGATGCTGTTGATAAGAATGGTAACCAGATATATCACACAAATGTAATAATGGAAATTGGCATGCAGGTAGCAGTAATCTGTCTGGAATCGATTAAAGATGAAAATGAACGAAAAAAAATAATTTCGCATTTAACCTCTGCAGGAAAAATTATAGTTGACATATCGTTAGAGCAAGTAAATAGCTTTGCCGGTAATATGCTTGAGATAAAAAGCAGAAATGGCAACCCTTTAACTGTTATGTCTTCTTCAGCTCATAAAGCCTTAACGTTTGAACAGGAGAGAATCATATCGACTTACAGTAAAATCATTTCATCAGACCTTCAAACCATTGAATCAAATGGCGGAGGTTCTGCACGCTGCATGATTGCTGAAATTTTTTACTAATAATGATTCTTTTACATAATTATTGTTTACTTTGCGATACTAAAGAAATTTTTATCACTTTTAATCAAAAAAGAGTATGTCAATTAAATCGGAGTTGAAAGAATTTTTGTTGCGCGGCAGTGTTGTTGACATGGCCGTAGGTATCGTAATTGGAGGTGCATTTGGAAAAATCGTTACATCTTTTGTTAACGATATATTAATGCCGCCTATTGCACTGCTGGTAGGAGATAGCAAATTTGCAGAACTTAATGTAGTTCTAAAACAGGCTGTTATGGAAGGCTCTGAGATTATAACACCTGCTATAACTTGGAATTATGGTGCATTTATCCAATCTGTTATTGATTTTCTAATAATTGGAGTTTCAATATTTCTAGTTATCAAAGCTATGAATAAAATGAAACGGAAGAAAGAGGCAGAACCCACACCTGAGGCTCCACCAGAACCTGCAAAAGAAGAATTACTATTAACGGAAATTCGTGATTTGTTAAAAGAGAAATAGTGTAAATCTTCTAAGGAAAAAAGCTTATAAAAGATCGTTCTAATTTTAACAGGACGATCTTTTTTTATAATAGTTGAAAGAAAAATCATATTTTCTGTAACCAAAATATGACTGGCAAGGTCATATTGATGTAATTAGAAAACAAAACATTAAAATTTAAATTATTATGGAAGATTTTATGCTTCAATTGATAGGTTTAATTGCTGTAATTTGTATATTTGGCTTGCCGATTATCGCCGGTATAGTTTTGGGTCTGAAAGCGATAAAGAGTAGGAATGAAGAGCGAATGGGATTAATAAATCAGGGAATTATTCCCCCTGATAGCCCCAAAAGAAAGGCCGACCCTAATAGACTAGTTTCACTTAGAAACGGGATTCTGTTTATTGCTCTTGGAATTGGCATTATAGTTGGATTCCTTTGTTCAGAGTACTTGGTTATTGCACAAGGAAACGAGTTTTGGATTATTGGAGCAAGTGTGGTTTTCTTTATGGGTGTGGGATTTCTGATATATTTCTTAGTATCTCAAAAGATTCCACAGTCTGCACAAAAAGAGGAGTTTGATTTGGATTAATCCTAAGTGATGAACGAGAATCAGTGTGTTCAACAAGTTCTTTCGGGCAACACTTCCGCGTTTAAGCACTTTGTCGAGTCTTATCAGGATATGGCTATAACCATCGCCTTCAGGATTTGCGGTAATATGCAGGATGCGGAAGATGTGGTTCAGGATAGTTTTGTAAAAGCATATAAAAATTTACGTAGCTTTAGGGCAGAGAGTAAATTTTCGACTTGGCTCTATCGTATAGTTTACAATACAGCTGTTACTTTTACAAAATCGCAAATGTGGGCTAACACCCAAGTAGCACCGCTTGAAAATGCAATTCAAGTAGGGACAAACAGTTTAGAAAAACAATTTGAAGAAACTGAACGCGAGGAGATAGTAGCAGATATAATGGCTAAAATGCCTAAAGGTGATGCTCTGTTACTCACCCTTTATTACATGGAAGATAATTCTATAAAAGAAATTGCCAAAATTACGGGATTGAATGAATCTAATGTAAAAGTAAAACTTTTTAGGGCAAGAAAACTTTTTGGAGATTTAGCTATTTCAAATTATGGATTACAAATAACAGGCTCTTAGAATGATAATTATGATGAAAAAATATAATGAAAAAAAGGTAGATGATGAAATTAGCCAGATAATCTCATCAACAAAAATGAAAGCTCCAGAGAATCTGAAATATAGGATAATGCATCAGATTGAATACGAGAGCTCACTTACACCTAAACATAGCCAAAAGTATAAAAAAGAAACAAAGGAAAATGGCAATGTGCTTAAAGATTTAGGATCAATTTATGGTGTAATGTATGCTGTTATAGCACTAATGACTATAATAGCCTATGCTATTGAGGGAGTAGAGTTCTACTTATCGACAGAATACTGGGCTACGGTTTCATTTGTTGGATTCGTATTTAGCCTGTTCTGGCTAGTATCACGACTAGACGGTCATCTTAAATCCAAAAGTAAATATACTGGTGAGAAGGATCTGCAAAATTAATACTACTCTTTATTAAGCTGTTCTCTGGCTTTTACTAACAATTCAGCTGATTCAGCCGGTGGATAATGCAGGTCGAGTGATTTAAAAAGTTCTAGAATGATATCCCCTACTGCTACACGTGCAAAAAACTTTTTATCTGCCGGTATCACATACCAAGGAGCATATGGTTTTGAAGTTTTCTCGAGCATCTCTTCAAAGGCTTTACTGTAATCATCCCATTGATCACGAGCATGCAAATCGGCAGAGCTGAACTTCCAATTTTTATCAGGCTCATCTAAACGTGAAAGAAAACGCTCTTTTTGTTCTTCCTTAGAAACATTAAGAAAAAACTTCAAGATTCTCATACCATTTTGATGAAGATGTTTCTCAATAGCATTTATGTTTTCGTATCTGCTATCCCAAAACTGTTGATCGATATTCTCAACTGAGTTATAACCGGGTATACGTTCGTTGAGTATCCATTGTGGATTAACTTTGGTTGCCAGCACATTCTCATAATGAGATCGATTAAATATTTCTATCATTCCTCTTTGCGGTAGAGCTACATAGTGCCGCCAGAAATAATCGTGCTCTAACTCGTTATTAGATGGAGTTTTAAAACTATGTACCCGGCAACCTTGAGGATTAATACCAGACATTACGTGCCTTATAACACCATCTTTACCCGCAGCATCACGTGCTTGTAGAATAATGAGCAAAGAGTATCTGTTATCGGCATAGAACATTTCCTGGAACTTTTTAAGTTCCTTAATATTTTGTTTTATCTCTTTCTTAGCTGTTTTTTTTGTATATCCACCATCCTCTAGTGCTGACAAATTTTTTAAACTTACCCTATCACCTTCGTTTACACGAAATTTACTATATTCAAAGTTCATATTAGCTAAGTTTTTTTGGTTGGTTATAATTTTAAAAAGTCAATTACACTTATGATTTATCACTCTCTCCCTTTAGAAGTTCGTAATATTTTTCATCATCTAGAATAACCTTTAATCCTTCAATGTAAATATCGTTTTCTTCGTTTATTATTCTATAAAAAGCAGAGGAGTCATATAAATCTCTTGCAATCAATGCTTTTAGCTGAATGAATATCAAATCTTTAGATTTACTATATTCCTCATCATTCCATTCTACATCAACTTCGTCAGCAATCGACTTTAGTTTATTTTCAAGAATATCGGTCACCTTGTAGTTATTCATAAAAGAACCAACATTGGGGTGTTTATTCAAGAGGTTAGTACGATTATTATCAACTTCAGAAATAGCTGTTCTATTAACTACACCTCTTGCATTGAGAGTTGCATGAAACATAGTGCCAGATGTTGTATCTATTGGAACAAAATAATCTGGCATAATACCTCCACCTCCAAAAACCGTACGTCCATTAACTAGTGTTTTATATTTTAAAGAATCGGGCAGATGAATACTATCTGCTTCAAACAATTCGCCACTATTATATCTATTAATAAAATCGCGGTTGTAAGCATCTATATCACCACCCTCGTAAGGCTTTTGGATACTCCTTCCAGAAGGTGTATAGTAACGAGCTACAGTAAGTCTAATCATTGTTCCATCGGGCAAAGGAAGCTGTCTTTGCACTAATCCTTTACCAAATGATCTGCGACCAACAATTACTCCCCTATCCCAATCTTGAATAGCTCCGGCTAGAATTTCACTTGCCGATGCAGATGATCCATTGACTAACACAATTAGTTTACCACCGTTGAGTTCGTCTTCACCGGTAGCATTCATTACGAAACGAGGTTGATTCTTTCCTTCTGTATATACTATAACCTTTCCATCGCCCAAGAACTCATCTACTATTTCATTAGCTGTTTGAAGAATTCCGCCACCATTGTCGGTCAGATCGAGCAGCAGATGTTTCATCCCTTGTTTTCGCAGGTCCTCTTCAGCTTCTCTGAACTCTTTAGCCGAAGTAACTCCAAATCGACTTAATCTTATATATCCAACCTCTTCTGTTACCATATAAGAAGCGTCTATACTTGTAATAGGTATCTTATCGCGCACTATTCTAAACTCTATAAGATCGGATACTCCTCTTCTTAATACCTTAACATTAACAGTAGTTCCTTTTGGACCACGTAGTATTTTGATTACATCCTGATTATTTATATCTACACCAGCAATAAGCTCATCGTCTACATAAATAATTTTATCGCCCGGTAATATTCCTACCTTTTGAGATGGTCCGCCTGCAATAACCTCCATTACATAAAGTGTGTCGGTTAACATATTAAATGAAATACCTATACCATCAAAATTACCTTGCAGAGGCTCATTCATAGCTTTAACTTCTTCCTCGTTAAGATAAGTTGAGTGCGGATCCAACTCACTTAGCATAGCTCGGATAGCGGCTTCGGTTAGCTCTTTAGCATCTGTGTCGTCTACATACAAACCGTTAATAAGCTGGAGGGTACGTTCTATCTTTAACCCTTCTGGGCTTGGTCTAAATTGCGCAAAAGCGCTTCCCGATATCAGGATAGCGCTTAGTACTAATACAACTATCTTATTTAGCATTATTTCTTTATAGTTTAATTGTCACTTATAGAGGTAGTCTCATGCCTTTTGGAATAAAATTACTTACATCGTGTCCATATCTCAGCAATTCTCTTACATGTGAAGAACTTACGTGGGTAAGTGAAGGCTCTGTGAATAATACAAACGTTTCAATTCCTGAAATAGTTCGGTTCATATCTGCAATAGTCTTTTCGTACTCAAAATCTATCACAGAACGTATCCCACGTAGAATATAACGCGCACCCATCTTTTCGGCAAAATCAATGGTCAAACTATCATAACTCTCAACCCTAACTTTAGACTCTCCTTTATATAATTGCGATATAAACTCGATACGTTGATCTATAGTATAATAAGCCTTTTTAGAATCATTTATACCAATGGCAATTATGATCTCATCCATTAACAACATTCCCCGTTTGACTAAAGATTCGTGACCTATAGTGAAAGGATCAAATGTTCCTGGGAAAAGTGCAACTCTTTTATCCATTTTACTTTTTTATGCAACTACATCCTCTTCAACAACCAAGTTGTCGATAATGAATGTTTGTCGCTCTGGTGTATTTTTGCCCATATAGAACTCCAGAAGCTCTTTTAGAAGGTCTTCTTTTTTCATTGTAACCTTATCGAGCCTAATATCTTCACCAATGAAGTTTCTGAATTCATCTGGTGATATCTCTCCCAACCCTTTAAAACGAGTAATCTCTGGATTAGGGCTTAACTCCTCAATTGCATTAATACGCTCTTCTTCGGTGTAACAGTATATTGTTTTCTTTTTATTACGCACACGGAATAGAGGTGTTTGAAAAATGTAGACGTGCCCCTTCTTAATTAAATCGGGGAAGAACTGAAGGAAGAATGTGAGTAAGAGCAAACGTATATGCATACCATCTGTATCGGCATCTGTTGCAATAATAACCTTATTATATCTAAGGCCTTCCATTCCGTCTTCTATATTAAGAGCTGCCTGAAGCAGGTTGAACTCTTCATTTTCGTATACAATTTTCTTTGTTAGACCAAAACTGTTAAGAGGCTTACCTCTCAAGCTAAACACAGCTTGCAGATTTGGGTTTCTACTTTTAGTAATTGAGCCACTTGCTGAGTCTCCCTCGGTTATAAAAATACTGGTCTCCTCACGTAAATCGCCTTTTGCATCATTATAATGAATGCGGCAATCTCGCAGTTTCTTATTATGCAAATTTGCTTTCTTAGCCCTTTCTCTAGCTAACTTTGTAACACCTGCAATAGCCTTGCGCTCTTTCTCCGAATCTTGAATTTTCTTTTGTAACACCTCTACGGTATCGGGATGTTTGTGTAGAAAATTGTCGAGTTCCTTCTTAAGAAAGTCATTTATATATTTATTAACAGTAACCCCATTTGGCTCCATCTCTTTAGAACCTAGCTTTGTTTTGGTCTGCGACTCAAAAACAGGCTCTTCAACCTTAATGCTTATAGCTGCAACGATACCATTTCTGATATCTGAATACTCGAAATTACGTGCATAGAACTCCTTTATTACACGTGCTGTAGCTTCTCTGAAAGCTGTTAGATGGGTACCTCCTTGTGTTGTATGCTGACCGTTTACAAAAGAGTAATACTCCTCTCCATATTGATTTGTATGAGTAATTGCAACCTCTATATCATCTCCAAGAAGATGAATTATTGGATACAACTCGAGATCTGTTAGATTTTCGTTAAGTAGATCTACCAAACCATTTTTGGAAGAATATTTCTTATCGTTAAATATTATAGTTAGCCCAATATTTAAGAAGCAGTAGTTCTTAAGTAGTGGTTCAATATGTGCTTCACGGTAGTGGTAATCTCCAAATATTTCGGCGTCGGGCGTAAACTCAATACGAGTTCCGTTAGACTTACTTGTTTTCTCAAGGTCGCCATCAATAAGAACTTCTCCCTTACTAAATGAAACTGTTTTAGATTGACCCTCTCTCGCACTTACCATTGTAAAGCGCGATGAAAGAGCATTAACAGCTTTAATACCCACACCATTTAACCCTACTGACTTTTTGAATGCCTTAGAGTCGTATTTAGCTCCGGTGTTCATCTTAGAACAAACATCTTTTACTTTTCCAAGTGGAACCCCTCTACCATAGTCTTGAACTATTACACTCTCATCTTCAATTATGACCTCAATAGTTTTCCCGAAACCCATCATATACTCATCTATGGAGTTATCGAGAACCTCTTTTAGAAGTACGTAAATACCATCATCGCTTGATGATCCGTCACCTAGCTTACCTATATACATTCCCGGGCGTCGGCGTATATGCTCTTTCCACTCGAGTGTAATTATATTGTCTTCTTGATAATTATCTTGTAATACCTGTAATTCTTTTTCTTCTTCGCTCACTTTTGTTACCTCTTATTCTAAAGATTTTTTATATATGCTCTTCTTCTTTTATGCTGCTCTACATCTAGACCATTCCATAAGGAATGAACCTTACTGTTATCTTCTAGCTCAACGTTACTTTCTGCAGTGCTCATTCCTAATTTATTAGCAGCGGGAATGAATTCATTAAACATAAGCGCATTAACACCTTTGCCTTGATACTCAGGGTCTACTGCTATCATCAAGAGGTCTAACACTCCTCCATGACCATTGCCTTTTAATGACTTATAAAGATGATACCAACCGTTTGGAAGGAACCTACCTTTTGCATTTCTTAAACCAACAGACATGCTTGGTAAACCAATACCTACTCCAACTAGCTTATTGTCGGTCTGTCTTAATACTAGTGTCACAAACTCTAAACGTATCATCGGGATATACATATCAACATAATAGTCGATCTGTTTATCGGTTAATTCTACGTATCCATAAAGATCTTTATACGCCCTATTGATAAGGAGAAACATCTCTCTGGCATAAGGATAGATATCCTTTTTCTTTTGGAAATGCTTAATTGTAAGACCAAAACGTTTTTTTACAACATCTGCCATTCTAGAAAATCGCTCAGGTACTTCAGAAGGTATCTGTATTAGAAACTCAACCCAATCTTTATCCTTCAAGTAGCCCAATCTCTCTATCTGCTTTTGGTAATAAGGATAATTATAAATGGTGGCCATTGTTCCCATTTTGTCATATCCTTCAATTAACATTCCCTCGTGATCGAGATCAGTGAATCCGAGAGGTCCATGTATTTTCTCCATGCCTCTGGCACGTGACCAACTCTCGGCTGCACCAAAAAGAGAATCTACAACATCATTATCATCAATAAAATCAACAAAACCAAATCTAGCATGTTTCTGATTCCATCTTTCGTTAGACTTATGATTGATAATTGCTGCAATTCGTCCCACAATCTCATCTTCTCTATAAGCAAGAAAATAGGTTGCATCACAATGATCGAAAGCAGGATTCTTGGCCCTGTTAAGCGTAGCCCTCTCATCGTAAATTAAGGGAGGTACAAAATAATCATTGCCTTTATACAAATCGATACCAAATTGGATGAACTTCATTAAATCATCCTTAGACGTGACTTTCTTAATTATGACTGACATTATATTAAATTCTATTGGTTTCTTATGTATGCTTTTTCTCTTTTGCTCATATCTGACGCACTCGCAAAGATAATGATTTTTTCATTTATCGGTTGATGACTAACTTAATCTTTAATTTTCTCTTTGAAAAGTAGCCAACGACCCATAACATCACTTACATATTTAACAGTTTCATCTCCCCTAAAATAACCATTTTTACAAACCGGATCGTTGTAATACTGCTCTAATCGTTTCAACTGTATAAATTTTTCTACACTCCCATCCCATACATTCTCATCAGCACCATATTTCTCTGCAAGTGCTCTGGCATCAGAGATATGACCAATACCACCATTATAGGAAGCTAAAGCCATTTTTAAACGCTCTTCGTTATTTTCAATAAAGTTAAACAAATTTATCAACTCCCGAAGATATTCAGCACCCGCTTTAATATTGGTCTCTGGATCAATTATCATATTACTATCAACTCCTAGTGAAGCTGCTGTAGCTGGCATTAACCCCATTAACCCCTTTGCTCCAGCCCAAGAACTTCCTTCGGTATCAAATGTAGATTCTTGGTATGAAACTGAGGCAAGCAACTTCCAATCTACCCCTACAGCTTCGCCATATTGCCTGAAGTACACATCGTATGGAGATATCACTCCTTCACCCAGATTTCTTTCGAAAGTTGGTAGATGAGAATCAGAATATCCTTTTGCAACTTCAAAATATCTTTTTATAATTCGAAGGTATGATGGTTGAGAAACACTCAGTTCGAACCATTTATTTAATGAGTCGGCAAGAATTGGACTATCTTTTCTTACAACCCATGACGACCTCTGGTCGAAACTAATTGGAAGATGAACATCAATGTTGTTGAAATATGTTTGATTGAACGTTGCTAAATCATCATCAGCAATAGTATACTCTATTTCACCCTTTGATACCATACGAATCAAATCCTCCACAAGAGTTGTATCTCCACCGATATCTTCTATTATAATACCCCCACCAAGCTCATTATTAAGATTATTAATTCTATCGTGAAAGCGAGAACCTTTAACAACTGTAATTTTTTTTCCTATCAAATCTGTTACATCAGTAATCATGAAATCGGAGTGCTGAACCCTCTGAACCAATACCTGATGCGATATTTGCTGCACTCCACAATAAAGAACTGAGTCTCGCATTTTATTTGTTACAGGCATATTATAAGCGATTACATCAGCTACTCCATCCTTGAGCATCTCAATCATTGAATTTGAATTTTTTGCCACAATAATTTTTGGAGTAAGTTTATACTGTCTGCTAAACTCTGTAATCATATCGTAATGATACCCCATTGGTTGATCGCGATAAATGAAATAAGATGTAGAAGTGTTTAATGTCAATACCCGTAAAGTATCATCTTGCAATATCTGAGGCAGGTCATATCCTTGATTAGAACTATTCCCTTTCCCACAGGAAATAGCAAGCGAAACTACCATAAATGATATAAATACTACTCTTATCATGAATCTTGCATTGTTTAAACTGTGGTAAATTTACATGATTTTATTTTTATAGGCTCATTTAAACTCAAATAAAACTTAAAAACAGGATGTCTTTAATAAAAACACCCTGTAATAAAAAGTAATACTTGAACTTCTGTTCTATTCGTATGCTATCTCGCCATGTTCAGAAATATCAAGACCAACAGATTCACCTTTAGAACTAATTCTTAAACCTACAAGTCTATCAACTAGTTTAAAAAGCAACCATGTCATTAATGCACTATACAAAATAGTTACTATAGTGGCAATAACTTGTATCCATAGCTGATTCCAATCACCATACAGCGCACCTTGCACCCCACCTACTCCGGTAATTGTTTGAGTGGCAAAAACCCCAACAAGTATTGAGCCGATAATTCCACCAATGCCGTGTACACCAAAAGCGTCTAGCGAGTCATCATACCCAAATCGAGGTTTAACATATGCTACCATCCAAAAACATATTAGTCCTGATACTACTCCAATAACGAAAGCACCAAATACTCCTGTGGAACCAGCTGCAGGCGTAATAGCTACTAACCCAGCAACAACACCAGTACAGAAGCCAACAACTGTAGGCTTTTTATTAATTATTTGATCAAGAATTGTCCAAGTTATCGCAGCAACTGCAGCAGCTATATTAGTAACTAGTATGGCATTTGCCGATAAGCCATCTGCCGACAAGCCACTTCCTCCATTAAAACCTAACCAGCCTAACCACAATAAAGCGGTACCAATTACTACAAATGGAATATTATGAGGTGTAATGGGATCTTCGCCTTTGATATTCCAACCTTTCCTTTTACCTAAAAGTATAGCCATAATCAATGCAGATACGCCGGCATTAATGTGAACAACAGTGCCTCCGGCAAAATCGATGGCACCTATTTCAGCTATCCATCCTCCACCCCATACCCAATGAGCAAGAGGGTTATAAACAAGTAGTGCCCAAAGCAATGAAAATAGTAGAAACCCCTTGAATTTGATTCTTTCTGCGAAAGCACCAATTATCAAAGCAGGAGTTATTACAGCAAACATCCCCTGAAATGACACAAACAACAATTCGGGAATTGAATAACCCTCTAATAAATCATTAATGCCAATTCCATTCAGAAATAATTTATCAAAACCTCCTACAAAAAAATTTAAGCTATCGCCTCCAGAAGTAAATGCAAGGCTATATCCAACTACTACCCATTCTATAATTAATACTGCTGTAAGGATTAGACACTGCATCAATACACTTAATATATTCTTTCGTCTTACCAATCCACCATAAAAAAGAGCTAGCCCCGGAATTGTCATCATCAACACAAGAATTGTAGATACAATTATCCACGCAGTATTTCCACTATCAAGAACTTGCGATTCCTCTAATTGTTCCAAAATAAATAATTCGTCACTCATATCTTCTATTTTTTTTAATTTTTACTTTTGTTTATCATATAATGAATCATCACCACTGTCGCCAGTTCTAATGCGAATGGACTGTTCGATATTGTATATGAAAATCCTGCCATCACCACTCTCTCCTGTGAATGCTGATTTAAGAATAGCGTCTATTGATTTCTGAACATTCATTTCTCTGACAACAAAAGAGAGAAAAATGCGATCTATTGCATTTACATCATATGCAATACCTCTGAAAATAAGACCCTGCTTTGCTGTTCCTTGCCCTTTAACTTCCCACCAAGAAAGGAAGTCTATATCAGCATTATGCAATGCTTTTCGAACTTCGTCGAACTTCGACTTACGAATAATCGCTTCAATTTTTTTCATAACATTTTTATTTATAGTGCATTATCAAAACTTCATTCCAAACAATAGAAAAACCTCCTTTGAATCAGGATTAAGTATGGCTTGAGTAAAGACAGGAAGCGAGAATGTGTCGCTTATATCAATCTCCTTACTTGCCTTAATTGAGGTTGCAACAATTGCAAACCCATCTGAATAAAAACCTGCATTTGGAGTAGCACCTATTATTAAATCGATATCTACAAACGATGTAGGTATAGTATAGCTTGCTTCGAAATAGGATGAATAATTTTCATCACCTGCTATATTTGTGTTCCATACGAAAGTTAAAGGAACAGACCCCCCTAGTGAATATCCTAAGGTTGCTTCAACAACGTGTTCTGAGAAATCAAAATAGCTTACTTTCTCGCCATTGGGCAGATCGTGAGGTAAAAAATAGTCGGTTAATAAAATATTAAAATTGCCAATTGAGTAACTTGCATATAAGTCAAACTCCCTCCAAGTGCTATTAAAGCTAGAAGAACCCCAAATTCCAAAAGTAAAATCTCCTGAAGAAAGTGAAATACTTGGTTGAATTGAAGCAGGTCCAACATATAATCCCCTCCAAATATAAGAACTCACAATATCTGCTTCAGCTTTTACAGTTAACTCTTGAGATTTAACTGTACATATAGATACAGTGATGGATAGTAAAACAATAAACAGTTTAGTCATACATTAATTTTTTTAAATGAATAATCCTAGTACAATCTTTTTGAAATCAAAAATGAGTAATAAAAATTAAATCGACAGCAAAAGAGCGCGCGCAATGTCTTTTTGATTCTTTTACGGTGCAAATATAATCATTTAGATTATATAACAAAACTTTTAAAAACATTTTATTCTAAAATTATTGATTTAGCAATCAAATTGTAATATCAATATGGCTAAACACCTCAATTTCGCTAATACAGCGCAATACAGCGTAATTTGTTATTTTAAGGTTAAAATGATATATTTGAAAAAATTGACTTAATAAAGATGAAAAACACTACATATTTTATTCTCTTTCTATTTATTGGTTTCACATTTGATGTTATTGCCCAACACGAAAATTGGCGTGAGCATGTTATTCAGCTTGCAGAAGAGGATGAAGCAAATTTAATGGCAATAGAAAACATGTACGAAGAACTTCTAAACTTAGAATCAAACCCTTTAAATCTTAATACTGTATCGAGAGAAGAACTAGAGGCTATTCCTTTATTGAGCAATAAAGAAGTGAATTTGATTATCGATTTTCTTAAGATGAACCGTCCTGTTATGACAATATATGAATTAAGGAATGTTCGAAATCTAAACTATAGAACTATTCAATTAATTATTCCATTCTTTTATGTTGGCGATGTAGAGTCGGACAGAAATAAAGAATTAAATAAATTGAATAGTATATCAGACGCACTTAAGCTTGGTAGTCATGAGTTGCAGATGAGATTAGATAAAACCTTAACACCAAGAGCAGGTTATAAACATTTTTCTGATAGCATATTAGAACGTTATCCAAATCGTAAATACAGAGGTGAGGATTTTTACAACTCGATTAGATATTCACTAAGAATTGGGAACAAGGCTCAAATGGGCTTTACAGCTGAAAAAGATGCGGGTGAGCCTTTAATTAAACGAGACTATCCGAAGGGGTATGATCACTATGGTTTTCATTTTATTGTCAATAATATTGGAAAACTAAACACACTTGCAATAGGAGATTATAGACTATCTTTTGGACAGGGATTAATTCTTAATAATGATTATCTAGGAAGTAAATCATGGAGAGTTGTTAACGTTACAAGACGAACTCTCAAACCTAAGAGGCATTTCTCAACTTCTGAATATGGATTCTTTAGAGGAGGTGCAGCTATGTTTGACTTGGGTAATATTTCACTAACAACTTTCTATTCAAATAAACTTTTTGATTCTAACATTTCAGAAAAAGGAGAAATTACTTCATTTAAAACTGATGGATTACATCGAACTCCATTAGAAATGAGCAAAAAAAGAAACACGCGTGAACAGGTTTTTGGAACAAATATAAATTATCGAAAAAATCGGTTCCAGACTGGTATTAGTGGTGTATTTCATGTTTATAACAAAATGTATAACCCCACATTAAGAGATTACAATAGGCACTATTTAAGAGGTTTGTCGAACTTTAATGCTAGCATAGACTACTCTTATCAACTACCGGGCTTAATATTTGCCGGCGAAACAGCTATGTCTAAGAATGGATCAGTTGCAACAATAAATTCCATACAATACAGACCATCAACAACCCTTTCATTATCTTTATTACACAGAAACTATCCAATATCTTACAATGCCCTGCATGCACAATCGTTTGCCGAGGGAAGCAGAGTTCAAAATGAAAAAGGCGTTTATTTTGGAGCAGCTTTCAGACCATTTAAAAGGTTTACAGTTAGCACATATGTGGATTTTGTTGGTTTCCCATGGCCAAAATATGGTATTGATAAACCTTCAAAAACAACCGACTATTATCTTATTGGAACATATACTTTAACGCAACATTCAACCATTGAAACAAGATATAAATACAAGAAGAAAGAGAAAAATATAAAACAGGTTGATTCTGAAAGTAAAATGACATTACCTTATTATACTCATAAGCTACGTTTGCGTTACACATTAGATAGCAATAATGAATGGAACTTCAGAACAACAGTGGATATAGCCAAATACAAAGTAAAACACTACGAGAAAGAACTCGGTATTATGATTTCTCAGAATATAAACTATAAGCTAAACGACAAGCTATCGATTAATACCTTTTTGGCTGGTTTTAATGCCGACACATATAACGCAAGACTCTATTCGTATGAACGTAATCTACTAAGCACTTTTTACATGCCTTCATTTTATGGAAAAGGGGTGCGTTATGCCTTAAACTGTAGGTACAACATATCATCATCTCTCTCATTATCCTTTAAAACAGCTCGCACAAGATATTTTAACAGAGAAGTTATAAGTTCGGGTGCTGATCAGATAAATGGTAGAAGCAGAACAGACATATACACCTATATAAGATGGAGGTTTTAAATACCACAATAACAATAAGCTATATTTTTTGTATTTTTGCATACTTATACACTGAAATATGGCAAATCCTTTACTACAAATAGATTCACTTACGAAAAGTTTTGGCGATTTACTTCTGTTAAACGAAATATCATTTGGTATTGCAGAGGGAGATAAAATTGGACTTATTGCTTCCAATGGATCTGGAAAAACGACACTTCTAAATATAATATCCGGAAAAGAACCTTATGATAATGGCAGGGTTGTATTTCGTAATGATATCAGAATAGACTATTTAGATCAGTCACCTCAGTTTGAACCAGAGTTAACCGTATTAGAGGCATGCTTTAGTGTGGATAATGAAACAGTAAAGCTGATAGCCCAATATGAGGAAATTATGACTTCCGGTAATCAAGAAGGTTTGGATGAAGTACTTTCTAAAATGGACCTTTTGAATGCCTGGGACTATGAGCAGCGAATAAAGCAAATTTTGACTCAACTTAAAATAGTTGATTTTAAACAGAAAATAAGAGAGTTGTCAGGAGGTCAAGTGAAACGAGTTGCTCTTGCCAATGTCCTTATCAGTGAACCAGAATTGATTATGCTAGATGAGCCCACCAACCACTTAGATCTTGAAATGGTTGAATGGCTCGAAGAATATCTTTCAAGAAACAATATTAGTTTATTGATGGTAACTCACGACAGATATTTTCTTGATCGTGTTTGTAACAGCATTATAGAGATAGACAACAAACAAATATACACATACAAAGGCAACTACTCTTATTATCTTGAGAAGAGAGATGAACGTCTTTCTACCGAAGGCTCAGAGGTAGCAAAAGCTAAAAACCTTATGAGAAAAGAGTTAGAGTGGATGCGTAGACAACCTAAAGCCAGGGGTACAAAATCTAAGTCGAGAATAGATGCTTTTTACACTCTCGAAGAGAAAGCAAATAAGCGAAGAGATGATAATAGTATACAAATAGCAGCAAAGGGAGCATATATTGGAAAGAAAATATTTGAAGCTAAGGATGTTAGTAAGAGATTTGAGGATATAAGAATTACAGATGACTTCAACTACCTATTTACCCGCTATGAGAAGATGGGAATTGTAGGTAATAATGGCACAGGGAAGTCTACATTTATAAAAATGCTACTAGGTGAGGTAAAACCCGACAGTGGATTTTTTGAGATAGGAGAAACAATAAACTTCGGATATTATAGTCAGGATGGACTACATTTTAACGAACAAACAAAAGTTATTGATGTTGTTACAAACATAGCCGAAGTTATAGATATGGGTGATGGCAAACACCTTACAGCATCGCAGTTTCTATTGCATTTTATGTTCCCTCCTGAAAAACAACACAATTTTGTATATAAGCTAAGTGGAGGTGAAAAAAGGAGATTATATCTGTGCACTGTTTTAATAAAGAACCCAAATTTTCTAATTCTTGATGAGCCAACAAACGACCTAGACATTATTACACTCAACATACTAGAGGAATATCTTGCTGGATTTAAAGGCTGTCTTATTGTTGTATCGCACGATCGCTATTTTATGGATAAAGTGGTGGATCATCTCTTGGTATTTCACGGAAATGCTGAAATACAGAATTTCCCAGGAAACTATACACAATTTCGGGAATGGAAGTTAGAAAAAGATAAGTTAGTAGCTGAAGAGACAAAGGCTGAAAAAGCAGATAAAAATCAGAAAGCGACAACTGAGCAGGGCGACAACAAAAAAGAAAAGAAAAACAAATTGAGTTATCGCGAGAAGCAAGAGTTCGAGTCACTCGAAAAGGAGATAGAAAAGCTGGAGACAGAAAAAGACAGTTTAACAATGCAATTATCTTCAGGTGCCTTATCGTCAGATGAGCTACTTGTTATCTCTAACCGCATAACAGAGATTATGGAACAAATAGATGAAAAAACCATGCGTTGGTTGGAGCTAAGTGAAATTTAAAATAAAAGTATTTATATAGTTTTTTTATTGCCTCATTGATATTACTTTTGCATGTTTTTCGATGAAAACAGATGAAATATAATGAATTATTTGCCCGTACCGAACTGTTACTAGGTTCGGAATTGATGCACGAAATTGCTTCAAAAAAAGCAATCCTCTTTGGTGTTGGAGGAGTTGGCAGCTGGTGTGCAGAAGGATTAGTTAGGAGTGGAATTACACATCTCACTATAGTGGATTCTGACAGGATAGCAGTTGCTAACATCAACCGTCAACTTCCCGCAACCACAAAAACAGTTGGCATGTTAAAAGTGGACGTGTTACATAATAGATTACTTGAGATAAACCCAAATGCAGTAATAAAATCTATATCCGAAATATATAGTCCCGAAACAGCTGATTCATTTCACCTTAGTGATTATGATTATGTAATAGATGCAATAGATTCACTTTCAAATAAGATGGATCTATTGTGCAGGGCTTCAGCTACTGATGCTGTTGTATTTTCGTCAATGGGAGCAGGATTAAGGCTTGACCCACAAAAGATAAAAATTGCAGAGTTTAATAAAGTACGCGGATGTAAATTAGCTGCAGCCTTAAGACAAAGAATGAAAAATGGGAACAAACCTAAAAAATCTATTCTTTGTGTTTATAGTGAAGAATTTAATAGAAATTTAGGAGAAGATGCGTTGGTTAATGCAGACGAAAACAGCAGCTTTAAAAAGGCACGTATTAATGGAACTATGGTTCAGGTAACAGCAGTATTTGGTTTCACGCTCTCGGGGTTAGTTATACAAGACATCGTCAATAACAATTCTCATAAATCTTTAAGCTGATAGAACTTTCAATCTAATTGCTTAACTTTGCGCTATCAAACAGCAACTTCGATAAGAAAAGAAAACAGTCATTGGTATGAACATCGAAAATATTTTACAGGAAGCAATAATCAGTGCTATAAATGAGCTTTACGGTTCCACTGTGGATAGGACTCAAATAACACTGCAGAAGACAAAAAAAGAGTTTAAAGGACATTACACTTTGGTGACATTTCCTCTCTTAAAGATTTCTCGTAAAAACCCAGAGTTAACAGCTCAAGAGATTGGTTTATACCTTTCGCAACATTCTCCAATTGTATCTGAATATAATGTTATCAAAGGTTTTCTTAACCTATCAATTTCACCAGAAACATGGCTTAAGCTATTACAAGCAATAGATAGCAACCCTGGTTATGGTTTTACTCCAGTTGAAGAAGATGCACCTTTATTCATGGTTGAATATTCATCGCCAAATACCAATAAACCATTACATCTTGGACACGTACGTAACAATTTACTAGGACATGCACTTAGTGAAGTATTAAAAGCGAATGGCAAAAAAGTAGTAAAAACCAATATCGTAAACGACCGAGGCATTCATATCTGCAAGTCGATGCTGGCCTGGAAAAAATGGGGTAACGATGAAACCCCTGAATCATCAGGAAAAAAGGGAGATCATTTGATTGGCGATTACTACGTACTATTTGACCAGAATTATAAAAAAGAAGTTGCTGAACTTCAAAGTAATGGCTTATCAAAAGAAGATGCCGACGAAAAATCGGTGTTGATGGCAGAAGTACGTGAGATGCTCCGTAAATGGGAAGCTAATGACGCTGAGACAGTAAACCTCTGGAAAATGATGAATAACTGGGTTTATGCTGGTTTTGATGATACCTACAGGGAAATGGGAGTTTCGTTTGACAAGATTTACTATGAATCAGATACATATTTAGCCGGAAAAGATGAAGTACTTCGTGGATTAAAAGAAGGTCTTTTTTACCAGAAGCAAGATGGATCTGTTTGGGTAGATCTCACTTCACATGGTTTAGATCATAAGTTACTACTAAGATCCGACGGCACATCTGTTTATATGACTCAAGATATAGGTACTGCAAAGCTTCGTTTTGACGATTATCATATTAATAGAATGATATATGTAGTTGGTAATGAACAGAACTACCATTTTCAGGTACTATCAATAATACTTGATATGCTTGGATTTGAGTTCGGCAAAGGATTGGTTCACTTTTCATACGGAATGGTAGAATTACCAGAAGGAAAAATGAAATCACGCGAGGGAACTGTGGTAGATGCCGATGACTTGATGGCTGAAATGATTGATACCGCTCGTGAAACTTCACAGGAACTGGGTAAGCTTGATGATGCTACAGCTGAAGAGGTAGAGTCGATAAGTCGCATGATTGGATTAGGCGCACTCAAATATTTCATATTGAAAGTAGATCCTAAGAAAAATATGACATTTAACCCAAAAGAGTCAATAGATTTTAACGGTAACACTGGTCCTTTTATTCAATATACACATGCACGTATTCAGTCTGTTCTTAGGAAGTCTGATGAACTTAAGATAGTTATTCCTGAAGCAATTAACACTTCGATAAAGCTATCTGAGAAAGAGGAAGGATTAATTCAACTTCTATCTGAATTCAAAGCAGTTATTAAACAGTCTGGAGAAGAGTATAATGTATCGTTGATAGCCAACTATATATATGATCTGGCTAAGGAGTATAACCAATTCTATCACGATTATACTATTCTGAAAGAAGAGAACAGCGACATACGTAGCTTCAGGTTGTTGCTCTCAAAAAATGTAGCACTTACCATCAGCAAGGGTATGTCGCTGTTCGGAATTGATGTTCCGGAACGAATGTAATTCCGGAACAGATACTTTTACTATCTATTTTAGGTGTTTTGCAAGAAAACCTAACATTGTACTGTAAAAATCCATACGGTTTTCTTCACGGAAGAAACCGTGCCCTTCGTTATATTTTACCATATATGGTATATCTAATCCTTTAGCTCGCAAGGCTGTAACTATCTGATCTGACTCATTAATATTTACTCTTGGATCATTTGCACCCTGCACAACATATACCGGTTTAATAATTCTATCAGTTCGGTAAACCGGTGATACTTCTCTGGCAATAGCTCTCTCTTCAGGATCATCAAGGTCGTACCATATTTCTTTAACCATTTCAGTAAGAGGTTTCCAATACTCTGGAAATGAAGAGAAAAATGTTTCAATATTTGATACACCTACATAATTAACTCCACATGTATAAAGCTCTGGAGTATTAACCAGTCCCATTAATGTAGCGTACCCACCATGGCTTCCGCCGTAAATGGCTATTCTATCTTTATCTACCCAACCTTGAGAAATTGCGTAGTGTACCCCATCCTCAACATCTTCCATTACCTTACGGCCTATCTGCTTGAAGCCTGCACGCAAAAATTCTTTCCCGTAGCCTCCGGATATTCTGAAATTAACTTGTAAAGTAGCATATCCTCTGCTTGCAAAAAGCTGAGTTTCGGGATTAAAACCCCATGAGTCACGAATTCCTTGAGGTCCACCGTGTGGATTTACTATCATTGGAACTTTTTCTCCCTCTAAGGCAGCTTTAGGAAGTGTTATATAGCCATGAATTGTTAAACCATCACGACTCTTGAAGCTAATAGGTCTCATTTCTGCCATATCTTCTTCTTTAAGCTGAGGCATAAGATCATAGAGCAGAGTAAACTCTTTGGATTTAACATCATACTCATAATATGTGCCGTATAGCTTGTCACTCTGTATTATGATAAGGAATTTATTCTCATCATCATCAAAATCTACAACTCCATAAATCTTACCCGGGAAGTTGCTCTTAACACCATTGTCGATCTCCTTATAAAGATCACTAACAGGAATTATTTCAGACTTCTCACCCTCATAACTAAAGTAATCTATTTCGTAGTTACGCTTACGCGATAATCCCATACTCGATACATCATAATCAGGATTATGAAATAACTCTTTTAACTCTTTATCATTTTTCAAATCATAAAGAACAATTCTGGTTTTATCTCCATCTAAATTAGATACTACATATGCATCGTCAGGATCAGGAGTATTATAATTAAATGCAATTATTGCGAAACTATCATCCCAATTCGTTTTTTTCTTAAGTTCAAACTCATTGGTTTCATTGTTTTTGTAATAAAATTCCATCTCAATACCATTAACCATCCTTGTATATCCACGAAGATTACCATCCTTGTCAAAATCATATCCCTGTATAGGGTTTAAGGGGTCATTGTTTTCATATAACTTCTCAAGGTCTCCAGTTACTACATTAAGCTTAAACGGCTCAAAGACCTGAGGGTTATCTTTGTTCATTGTGATAATGATATAGTCTTTTTGTTCTTTCAATAATGAAGCAATACCAGCCCTTACTCCGTCAAATGGTGTTAGATCCATAACATTAGCGCCATCAATATCAGCAGCATAAATATGATAATTTTCATTACCTCCATTATCCATTATATAAAAGAGTCGTTCATCGTTTACCCAGCCATAACCTTTAACTGGCTCTTCCTTCTCTTCTATAACTCTAACAACTTTTTCTGTTGCAAGATCTTTAATATATACATGATTTTTTAAACCATCTTTCTCCATATACGACATATACTTGCCATTAGGAGAAAGCTGAAATGACGAAGCGTTAGGCCTTGCAAAATAATCGGCTACACTATATTTATAATCACCTTCATCAAAAGCTGTTAATGACTTTAATTCTTCGTCTGTAGAAACTAAATCGGGATTTCCTGGTAACTTACTCACGTATCTTTTAAGCGTTAGATCTAGCGACATGCCTGCTTGCTCATAAACACCGTTTATACTATCAGCAGAAAGCTCACCTCTATAAGTGATTTGGGCCATAGAGACACCTAGCATAACAGAGCTCCCATTCACTTCAATTGCATCTACAGGTATTCCTGCTGCTCCTTGCGCCGGAACATCCATTGTAGCTGCCAGTTCACCATCTTCATCTGTTATGTGAAACATCAATTCAATTTCCATACCCTGCACCAATAGTGTGCCTCTCCAATCTCCCGCAATGTGTTGTGCCTTAATGCTCATAGTTGAAAAAATAATTGTAAGTATTATACCTACATGTTTTATTCGTTTCATTTTTTTGTTTTTGTTTGTGATTAAAATATGAATTAACGAAATAACACTCCTAACTCCTAAGAGTTTGGAAACAAATGTAGTCAATATTTTTTAAAATATGTGAGCTATATATCAGCGTTGTTTTCATAGTCCAACACAATATATTTTTCTTGGTTAGGCATTAAATAGGCTAATATTAAACTTTACTTTGGCCTATTATAAAAGAGGAATAAAAGAGCAAGGTAAGACCGAGAAAAGAGCAAAGATATGACCAAGACTATAGTATGGTAAAACATGGGAACAAAACCCCACTTTGATTGTTGTAACTTATATCAAAACAATAAACATAAACAACATTTATCATGCACAAAGATATTTTAGGGTTGCATCATGTAACAGCAATCTCAAATAATGCAAAAAAAAACCATCATTTCTATACTGATGTATTGGGATTGAGGATGGTAAAAAAAACAGTCAATTTTGATGATCCAGGTACTTATCACTTCTATTTTGGCGACGAACAGGGGTCTCCGGGATCTATAATAACTTTTTTCCCTTGGGAAGGTATAGGCAAAGGTGTAAATGGTGCGGGAATGGCAACCCATACTGGTTACTCAGTACCAAGTGGAAGTTTTGATTTCTGGAAAGAACGCCTCGCAAAGTTTGGTATCACAACAATTGAGAGTGAAATATTTGAAGAGAAAGTGCTTTCATTTAATGATCCTGACGGAATGCAACTTCAACTAATAGTTCCAAATAAAATTGATTCTCGTGAACCTTGGACAACCAGTGATATTTCAGCCGACTATGCAATAAGAGGATTCCATAATGTTACACTCACTCTCAGATCCGTTAATGCTACCTCAAAAGTGCTTACCGATTTACTTGGTTATTCTTTAGTAAAACAGGAAGGAAATATATATCGCTTCGAGACTGACACTACTGAGGCTGCCAACATTATCGATATCCTAGAAGATCCAAATGCTCATGATGGACGAAATGCTGCAGGCACTAATCATCATATTGCATTTAGAGTAAAGAATGATGATATTTTAATGGAAGTTCGCGAACGTGTTGTGGCTGCCGGATTAAGTATTACTCCTAAAATTAACAGAGACTATTTTTTCTCGTTATACTTCCGCGAACCGGGTGGTGTGCTTTTCGAACTTGCTACAGATAATCCGGGATTCACTGTTGATGAATCTCTTGAGAGTTTGGGAACTGCGTTAAAACTGCCGTCTCAATATGAAGGTATGAGAAGTAAAATTGAAGCTGTATTACCTGAATTATAAGCGGACTAATTGTAGGAACTGATTAATGAGTATTAATAGTATGAGCAGATTAACAATATAAGTACAATTATAATCGAAATACATCAGTTGATTAAATTAAAAGCAATACACTTAAATTCAAATCATTAAAATGAATCATAAATTAGACATTAAATATGCAGGCGTCCCTTTAGAAAAAGCAAAGAAAGCTTTAATAATGCTTCATGGCAGAGGAGCTACCGCAGAAAGCATATTATCTCTTGGCGAGCATCTGAACGTTGATGACTACGCTTTAATAGCTCCACAAGCAACAAACAACACATGGTACCCCTACTCGTTCATGGCGCCTGAACAGGAAAATGAGCCATGGTTAAGTTCAGCAATAAATATTGTAAATCAGACTGTTGACAAAGTGTTGCAATCGGGCATTAAATCAGAGGACATATATTTTTTAGGATTCTCTCAGGGTGCGTGTCTTGCAACTGAATATACTGCTCGCAACGCTCAGAGGTATGGTGGAGTTGTGGCATTTACGGGTGGACTAATTGGTAAAGAGATAAACATGAGCAATTATAGTGGTGATTTTGAACAGACTCCAATATTTTTTGGTACTGGTAACCCCGACTTCCATGTACCTGTAGAAAGGGTATACACCTCTGCCAATATTGCACGTAAGATGAATGCAGATGTAACAGAAAAAGTATACGAAAACAGGGGGCACACTATATCTGAAGACGAAATAAATATAGTTAACAGCTTAGTTTTTAAGTAATTGACAACGCTTTTTAAACAATAATAAAATGAAAGTTACACGAGTTTATAGTGATGAAAATGGCGACTCCCGGTTTGAGGATGTAGATATAGAACTATTTGATAATGGGGAGATTGGGCACCTTTCAGAAAAAATTGATGTTAAGTTGATGCAGTTCAGAAAGGTCTCTCCCGATTACGATTATGATTTTCACCACGCACCTCAAAGACAATTTATTGTTCTACTTGATGGTGGTGTTGAAATTGAAACATCACTTGGAGAAATTCGTCAATTTAAGACAGGCGAAATCCTCTTAGTGGAAGATACATCTGGTAAAGGTCACAGGACTAAAAATCTGGAGAGACGCGAACGGACATCTATTTTTATTCATTTGAAGTAGCATCATTTTTTATATACCTCACATAAGCTATATTATCTCCGTTGGGCGACCAACTATGAACATTTAATGTACCTTGACCCCCGTAAAAAACGGGGGTTACATCTTTTGTCTCTTTTGTATCAACATTAATAATTCTAAGTTTTACGTCTTTGCCGAAGGGGTGACCGCCTTTTTGATCCTCTATATATGATATGTAAACTACATTTTTATTGTCTGGCGATGGGTGAGGAAACCAATTATCGTAATCATCAAAAGTCAATTGTGTTTGATCAGAACCATCAGGACGCATTCTGTAAATATGCATTCTACCAGTCCTATGACTGTTAAAATAGATCCATTGTCCATCATAACTATATTCCGGGCCGTCATCCAATCCAACTGCATCTGTCAATCTTATCTCCTCATCAGTTATCACATGTGTTTTATATACATCCCATTCGCCATTTCTCATAGCACAGTAAGTAACCCATTCATTATCTGGGCTTACTCCATGCCAATAACTTGGATATTTTGAGGTAATTAACCTAGGCACGCCTCCAGAAACAGGCAAAATAAAAATTCTTGAGTTTCCACCCGATGAGCTCACTCTTGAGTCGTTATGACTAATTATAAGCCACTTCCCATCGAAAGTTAAACCATGATCGTTATTGCAATTGTCGGCAAAGCCAGTATCAATAACTCCAAGTTTTCTACCTTTAACAGAAATTTTTTCTAGTTTACCATTTGAATTAATTATCAAGAATTTACCATCTCTCGACCAGTTAGGGGCTTCAAAATGGCGCTTTTCTCTCAAAATAACTTTCTCTTTTCCTGTATTTACATTTAACAGAACCAATTCACTTTCAATATTCTGCTGCTCTTGTCCAATTATAATAAACGTGGAAATGATTAACAACAAAAGAGTTAAATGAAGGTATCTCATAATTTATGGTTTTAAACTTAAAATAAATGCCTTATTAAAAGAGTGTTTTAAATGCAAACTATTTATTCTCAAAGATAATAAATTACCATTGAGTTGGATACTCATAGCAGGTTAATTTTCTATGAACCAAATATTTTTGTAAATTTGTTAAAATCTACATCAATCAATAAATACTGCGTATGAATTTTAGCGATCCCTACAAATCCGCTATGGAATTTGCAATTAATACTGATAGAAGCCTCTTTATCACAGGTAAAGCGGGTACAGGCAAAACCACCTTCCTCCGCAATTTTCGTAAAGAAACAAACAAGCAAATTGCAGTTGTTGCACCCACCGGCGTAGCAGCTATAAACGCAGGGGGAACAACCATACACTCGTTTTTTCAACTACCATTTACTCCCTTCAAACCCACTCCCGCATGGCAGTCGCAGCTCATTTCTCAAATTAAAATGAGCAAACCCCGACGCAATGTTATACGTGAACTCGAAGTACTTATTATAGACGAGATAAGCATGGTGCGTGCAGACGTGTTAGATGCTATAGATGTTGTACTCAAAACCATACGCCATAGACAAAATGAACCGTTTGGAGGTGTACAAATGATATTAATTGGCGATATGCACCAACTTTCTCCGGTTGCAAAAACAAATGAGTGGAGTTTAATATCGGATTATTACAAAAGTGTATATTTTTTCGATAGCCACGTTATTCAGAAGCATCCTCCAATATATATTGAGTTTGACAAAATTTACAGACAGTCTGATAATCAATTTATCAAAGTGTTGAATGAGGTAAGAAACAATTCACTCTCTGAAGAAGGAGCCAACTTGCTTAAACGCAGGTACAATTGCAACTTTACTCCTCCGCCCAACGATCATTATATAACACTTACAACGCACAATTACAGTGCTGATTATATAAACAGAATTGAGCTGGACAAACTCTCAACCCCTATTCATGAATTTCATGCAAGAGTAAATGGAACCTTCCCCGAAAATGCTTTTCCTATTGAACATGTACTTGAATTAAAAGAGGGCGCTAAAGTGATGTTTATTAAAAATGACACAGAAACTCCACGAAGGTTTTATAATGGTAAAATAGGTGTAGTTAGCGCAATTGAAGACGATATTATTACAGTTGAATGCCCTGGAGATGACTATCAAATAACCGTCCCAACTCTAACTTGGGAAAACATTCGCTACAATACTAACAAAGAAACTAATACTATAGAGGAAGAAATTATTGGCACTTTTGAGCATGTGCCTTTACGCTTGGCTTGGGCCATAACTATTCATAAAAGCCAGGGACTTACATTTGAAAAAGCAGTTATAGATGCCGGTAAGGCTTTCTCGCCCGGTCAGGTATATGTTGCTTTGAGCAGATGCAGGTCGTTAGAAGGGATAGTTTTGAAAAGCCCTATCAACACCGAAAGCATTAGTGTTGATAAGCAGGTAATAGAGTTCTCATCATTAAAACCCGATATAGCTTATATTAGCCATGAGTTAGAGTGCGCTCGCAAGGAGTTTGAGACCTCGATGCTACTTCAGTTATATGTTTTTAATCATATATACAATAGTGCAAAATCGTGGCATAGAGCAACAGAAGGAGAAGAACAATCATTTAATGAGGAGACGCTACCATTTGTAAAAGAGATTAATAAACAATTGGAGCATATAAATGAGATAGGAGATAAATTCAGAATTCAACTTAATCAAATTGTGGGCAAAGAAGATGTTAACAAAGAATATCTTTCAAATAGACTTAAATCATCTTCTTTATACTTTGCGGAAAAGCTAGATATGCTTATGAACTCTCTGAAGAAATCGCCTGCTACAACTGATAGTAGAACGAATGCTAAGCTTTACGATGAGGCTATTTCATCGATATACACAGAGATTGCTTTAAAGAAACACCTAATTAGTGCAACATATAATAATTTTAGTGTAGAATTGTATTATCAGGCGCGCAATAAATTTGTGATGCCCGACTTCAATGTAAAGTCTTATAGCAGAGGCAAGACCAGTGTGCAATTGAAATCAAATAACCCCGATTTGTTGAATGAACTTGTGCAAATACGCAACTACATAAGCGAAAACGAAAGCCTGCCCCCATATATGGTTGCTCAAACAAAAACGTTGGTGCAGATGGCCGATTATATGCCTCAGACTGATAAAGATTTAATTAAGATATATGGCTTCGGGAAGAAGAAACTTGAACGGTTTGGCGCACAGTTTCTTGATGTTATAAACAATTATATTTCAGAAAACGATTTGCAATCGGAGATGATTAATTTTAATGAATTTTAAAAATGAACTATCTAGCTCATATATATTTTTCAGGAAAAAATCGTAAGGTAGCCGTTGGCAATTTCATTGGAGATTTTGTAAAGGGAAACAGTTATGATAAATACCCCCTCTCTTTTCAAGAAGGAATATTATTACATAGAGAGATTGACCAATTTACCGACACCCACCCAATATTCCGTGAGTCTGTAGATTTAATTCGCCCCTCTTTTGGTCGCTATTCAGGTATAATGGTAGATATGTATTACGACTACCTGCTTGCATCTGATTTTGAGAGATATAGCAATGGGCAGAACCTCGGCAAATTCTCCCGTAATTTTTATTTATCAGCCTTACTATACTACAGATGGTTGCCTAAAAAAGTAAAAGGATTTATTTTCCATTTCATTAGAACCAATCGCCTAGAAGAGTATGCTACGTACGATGGACTGGAATACTCACTCAAAATTATGTCTGTTTACAATAGTTCTGCAATTAATCCTACCCTTGGAATTGAGGTTCTTGCAAAAAACGAAGCACAACTGAGAAAACTTTTTGAGATATTTATAGTTGATGCGAAGAAAAGTTTCCTTATTGAGAATAATAGTGATTGATGATTTATGTAGATGTAAATACATATTGTTTAGACATAAATCCAACTTTTGCATTCGTTGATTAAAACCCGAACTAAGCGCCCAGTAAAAATGAAAACGAGAATACTTTTGAAAAAGCACTCCCGTTTTTATAAAATCCTGTCGTAAGTTGTTTCGTTTTATTTGTTTGGAGTTTCCCAGACTTTTGTGGTAGTACAGTTAATATTTACAGTCTGATCTCCTAATTGCAACATAAACTCACCCTCCTCAAGTGTCCATTTACCCATCTCATTTACAAATGCTAAATCTTCACCTTTAATATCAATAGTTACAGTTTGAGTTTTGCCAGGCTTAAGAGAGACCTTATCGAATCCTCTCAAACGACGTACATCGGGCGACAAAGAAGCTACCATATCGCTGCTGAACAACAAAACAGACTCTTTTCCTTCAACCTCACCTATATTAGTAACGTCAACAGAAACTCTAATAATATCATCTGATGTAAAGTTGCTCTTATCAACAGTCATATTAGTATAATCGAAAGTTGTATAACTTAATCCAAAGCCGAAAGGAAATTGCACTGATGTCTGAGCACCGTAATCGTAAGCACCATCCATTTTACCTTCAATATTCTGCCCTGGTTTATGATCATAAGTTATTAAACCTTGTTCAAATTTAGGATAAGTATATGGCAATTTACCACTGGGATTTACATCGCCACTCAAAATATCTGCTAGTGCATCGCCACCAAAATTTCCCGGCAAATAAGTTTGCACAATAGCCGAAGCACCTGGTTCTATGCTACGAATTAATCTGGGGCGACCTTCATTTAAGACTAATACCACAGGTTTACCCGTTTTTTGCAATGCTAAAGCAAGATTAGTTTGATTTTCAGATAATGTCAATTCATCAAGATTTCCAGGTGTTTCGCAATATGAATTTTCGCCAATACAAAGCACTATATAGTCAGCACTCGATGCAGCTCTTACAGCCTTTTCTATTTCAGGAGCATTCTCCTCAAAGTATTGACCGTCCATTTTATACGTAACTCCCGGTTCGTATATAACATTTGCAGCACCAAACTTATTTTGCATAGCTTCTAATATTGTATTGTATTGCTGAGCAAACTCCTCAGTCTTTTCTCCCTGCCATGAGTAGCTCCAACCTCCATTCAGTGTGCGCATTGAGTTGGCATTAGGACCAGTAACGAGTATACGAGAATTTGAACTAAGGGGCAGTATGTTATCCTCATTCTTTAGCAGTGTGATAGATTCATCAGCAGAAAACTTTGCAACGGCCTCATGCTCCTTACTTCCGAAATCAGGGTATTCACTTCTAGACCAATATGGTTTTTCAAAGAGTCCAAGTCTGTATTTCAAACGCAAAACTCTGCGTACAGCATCATCAATACGACTATTCGAAACCTCTCCTTCTTCTACAAGCTCTAACAACGTAGTGCAAAACGAAAGATTATATGGCTCCATAACCATATCAATTCCAGAATTAATTGCTATCTTAACTGCACCTTTATAGTCCTCAGAAATATTATCTCTTGAATACAAGTTCTGCACATCGGCCCAGTCAGTAACTATTACACCATCAAACTCCAAATCCTCTTTAATCCACTCAGTAATTAATCTATAATCAGCATGAGTTGACACACCATTAATTATACCAGAATTAACCATAAGCGACAGAGCACCGCCTTCAATTATTGCTGATCTAAATGGCTCAAAATGCTTCTCACGCAAATCAATTTCACTAATTACAGCAGGAGTTCTATCTTTTCCAGAAACGGGTACACCATATCCCATATAGTGTTTTATACATGCAGCAAGATTACTATTTATAACCCTATTCCTATCATAACCTTGATAGCCCTGTACTGTAACAGTACCCATCTCAGCATTTAAGTAACTATCTTCGCCGTAGCTCTCCCATTGTCTCGACCACCTTGCATCCCTGCCAATATCCATAGTAGGAGAAAACACCCAAGGGATGTTGCTTGCTCTAGTTTCGTAAGCGTTAATTTGTGCTCCACGTTCAACCAAATCGCGATTAAAAGTAGCCGCCATACCTATCTCTTGAGGGAAAAAAGTAGCATCGGCTGTGTAAGTAGCACCATGTATAGCATCAATACCATAAATTATTGGGATTCCGGTTTCTTCTAATGCTCTTTTTTGTATAGTAGAAATTATATACTCCCACATCTCTGTAGTCTGAGCCCTAGTGTTACTTGCATTAAGAATTGACCCTACTTTATACTTACCAATTACAGTATCAAGCATAACAGGATCTATTTCAAAGGGCTCACTACTGTAAAAAGCATTGCCCCCTTTACCAAGTAGATCTATTGTAAATTGCGACATTTGTCCAATTTTCTCTTCAATGGTCATTTGAGAAATGATGCTGTCGATTTTCATTTCGATAGTAGCATCAAAATTCTCACTCACTTTATTTTCCCCTAAGCTACAAGAGAATATAAATGGAATCAATAAGATTAAAACAGTATATTTCTTCATAAATAATTGTCTACTTTTGATATACCCTTACATAATCGATTTCGTAAGTTGCTGGCAATGCCGATTCATCAATTCCCTGAGCAGCCCCCCAATCTCCTCCCCAGGCAAGATTTAATTTAAGGTAAAAAGGAGCATTGAAAGGCCATGTATGTTTATTTCCGGTTCCATCATTATCAAACCTGAAATACTCAACTCCATCAACAAAACCTTTAATATATTCTGCAGTCCATTCAACAGCATATACGTGAAACTCAATCTCAGCATTCTCAATTTTCTTTGTACCTGTTTTCTGAGTACCAATAGAATGATAGTACGATTGTGTATGAATTGAAGAGTGAACTACGTTTGGATCATAACCAACATATTCCATTATGTCAATCTCTCCATCCAAAGGCCATGCAGTAAAGTTTTTTGGCATCATCCAAAAAGCCGGCCAAGTACCTTTTCCACCCGGAACCCTCAACCTCGCTTCAAAATAGCCATATGTCCATGCTTCAATTGAATTAATTCTTGCAGAGTAAATCCTATCATCAACAGGTATTGCCTTAATTTTCAAGGTTCCGTCATGTATAGCTGCAACGGTATCTGTACCGGTGTAACCCTTAATATATGTTTGTAATTCATTATTAACCCATCCAGGTTCTGCAGTTTCGTAAAACCATTTATCTGTATCCGGAAGTGATGGTTTTCCGTCACTTTGTCTTTCTACATCAAATTCTTCATTCCAAACCATGCTGTATTCTTCTGGCACATAGTTCTCATTTTTATCAGCCTCCTGATTAACATAGTGTGTTTTTGAGTAATTACCAGAAACAAATTTCAACTCAGCTATTCTATTTTTGTCATCGGTATTTGCTGTTGCTATTAATTTCACAACCGTTTCACCTTTACTACCGTTATCACTACTCAAAGTAATCCAAGACTGATTTGCAGTTAACTCCCAATCTGCATTAGATTCAACTCTAATACTTTTAGTTCCGCCTTCGAATGAAATATCTGAAATATAAGGCTCAACGGTCCATTCAACAATCAACTCGCCAGCATCCTGCACTACATTGTATTTATGATTGTATTTCCCCGAAATAAATGTAAGTTCGGCACTCCTAGCCTCTTCAGTTGAATTTTTTGTTGCTGTTATTTTTACAACTGTCTGTCCGTTTCCACCACTGCCAGGATCAATATTGCACCATGGTTGGTCAGACGCCACAGACCAATTGCCATTTGCTTCTACAATAATACTTTCTGTATCTCCTCCTGAGCTCAATCTTGTTGAAGCAGGCGATATCTGCCATTTTATCTCCTCTTCAGGATCAGGAGTAATTGTAGGAGAATCATCACTCTCGCCACAACCAGCAAATAAAATTGCCAGTGTTATTAATATTGTGCCCATTATTCTCATAAAGTTTAGTGGTTGTTATAAAAGAGAGAGGCTGCAGAATAATTTAAAACAGCCTCCATCTCTTTTCTTATAATTATTCGTCAAATTCAAAATCATCAAGATAGAAGAAACCAGATCCCGAGTGCCCTTCAGCTCCAAACTGCAATACAATACGGTCGTAGTCATTTCTGTTTGCCACACCAGAGAAATCAAACTCCAGTTCAAGCCATTTATTCATTTCTAAATCAGCTTTCACTATTTCAGTTTGTCCTTCCCAAGGAGCAGGATGTTCGCTATCCTGTAGCTTTACAGCCAATTGAGGCAACAACTTCTTATTAGCAATCCATTCACCAGCTACATCATTATCTGTAGTATAATCGTTGAATGATGGAATAAACACTTTAACCCTAATCTTATTCTGAGTTGATAAGTCGAATTTATAATCTGGAGCAGTGAATGATAAGTTGCTATAAAATCCGTTAGATTTCCAGTAACGA